>MRWG01000388.1_pt1 | contig 58153 bp, 50 predicted proteins | sample 1013341 | NCBI WGS metagenome assembly MRWG01 (sample SAMN06117577, study PRJNA244670) | biofilm metagenome | biome: Water; feature: Cathode Biofilm; material: Biofilm; isolation source: microbial consortium enriched at the cathode of a solar microbial fuel cell | place: USA: District of Columbia ...
TTGTCGCCGAGCGTACTGCCCTGATCCGCGATCGTCGGATTATCGTCCGCATCGACGTCGCCGATCGCGATCGTGCCCGCGGCCGTCACCGGCGCGTCGCCAACATTGCCCTCATTCACGGCGCCGGAGACCGTGCCCGTAATCACGGAGTTGTCGTTCGTACCCGTGATCGTCACCGTGATCGTCTGCATGTTGCCGTCAGACGCCGTGTACGTAATCGTGTCGTTGACCATGTCACCGGCATCGAGATCCTGCACCGCGGACTGGTCCAGTGAGTACGTCCACGTGCCGCTGCTGAGCACGAACGAACCATAAGCATTGTCGCCCGGCGTGCTGCCCTGATCCGCAATCGTCGGGCTATCGTCCGCATCGACGTCGCTGATGCTGATCGTGCCCGTTGCCGTCACCGGCGCATCGCCGATGTTGCCTTCATTCACCGCACCCGACACCGTGCCGGTGATCACCGAAGCGTCGTCCGCGCCCGTGACGGTAATTGAAACCGTAACCGCGCCCGACGTCCCGGTACCGTCGTATGCGGTGTAGGTAAACGAATCGACGAAAGTATCACCCGGGTCGAGTGAATCGAGCGCGCCACGGGGGTCGTAGCTGAAACTGCCGTCCGGGTTGACGATAACGGCGCCGATGGTTCCGGTCGTATCGACGTTCGTGACGGTCAGTCCGCCGCCGCCCGGATCAAGGTCGTTAGCGAGCACGCCCGCGCCAGCATTGATATTGAGAACCGTATCCTCATCGACCGTGTAACCCTGGTATGTCGGTCTCGACGCCGCCCCCTCGATTCCGCCCAGCGTACCGTTATTACCGTTGCCGGAATGATCCAGCGCAACGGTTCCGGCGCCCTCGTCGAAGCGCCACGTCCCGGCGAGGCCGGCCTGCGCCGCAACCGGAGAGTTCATCGATCCCTGGATCTCGCCGATCGTCCGCGCCGTACTCCATACGCGTACGTCGTCGATCAAGCCCTGGAACCGCTGGGTTACGGCATTCTCGCGTCCGCCAATCATCAGATCGTTGAAGCCGGTATAGACGTCACCAATCGGGCCGGACCGCGCGACCGTTTGCGCGAGTTGGCCGTTGATATAGGTGCTCGCTTCGCCGGCAATACCGTCGTAGGTCACGGCGATGTGGTTCCATTCGCCGGGGTTAACGAAGACACCGGTGTAATTCCAGGCCCAGGAGTTCCCGCTGTCCGCGATCGCCCAAATGACTTCGCCAGTATCGGCGTCAATCCCGAGCTCGTATTCACCTTCCTTGTTCAGAATCAATTGCGAACCGGTGCCGAGACCACTGAAGTTAACCCACGCCTCCATGGTCAGTGTGTTCGTCATTTGCAGGGTCGCATCGTCCACCACATGGACGAAATCGTCGCCGTCGAACGACAGGTGCATCGTATCCGGACGCGCCATCGGCGCGTCATACCCGTCCGTCAGTGCGATGGTGAACGTCTGATCGTACGCGTCGCCGTCATTGTCCGTGACCCGGACCGTCACGGTGTGGTCTGGCATTGTTTCGAAATCCAGGAACGCGCTGTTCGCGACCGATATCTCGCCACTGTCGGCATCAATAGCAAACGCGCCCGGGACGAATTGCGACTCGATCGAATAGATCAGGGCGTCGCTAACGTCGAGCACCTCGTCGGCGTCCCACTCCGCGATGTAATTGAACCCGCCGCCCGCGTTGTAATCGGTCCAGATGCCGTTGACTGCACTCAGGACCAGCCAGTCATCACCCGCACCCCCACCGCTGTTATCCGGCTGACCCGGCATCCAGTTCGTGTAGGCCCCATTGACGTTGCCGCCGCCAGGGCCGCCACTCCAGAACTGGTCGTCGGCGATACCGCCGTTGAACCAGCGCCAGTCGCCTTCCCCGGCGCCCTGATCCGAACCGCCGAGCCAAACATCCGTGCCGATCGATTGGGCGATTTGCAACGCGATGTCATTCTCGGCGGCAGAACGTACCGTTATCAGTTGACCGCTGATGCCGGCGAGCGACTGGGTTTGCGCTTCGACCATTGCGTGCGTCCAGTTACCCGGACTGACGACGGCTTTATAAAACTTCCCGGTCTCGGCGCTGTAGGAGAGATCCGGATCGGCGGCGAGCAGCGCGGCGATCGCGTCACTACGCTGCGCGTCCACCCCGGTGACCGTACCGACGACGGTGGCGTTTGCGGCGTCCTCCGCAACACGCAGGGTCAGGGACGGCGTATTCGCCGACCAGCCGCCGCCGGCACCGATATTCATGAGCGTGAGATTGTTGCCGCCGACAGTCTCCGTAACGACGCGTGCGCCGCTGTTCGGGTCGAGCGAAAAATCGGCGAACGTCCAGTTCGCGATGAGGCCGGATTCGTCGTAGGCCAGCGTTTGTCCGTGGCCCGCGGCAACTTCGCCCGGGGTACGAACGTCGTTGAACACACGCACGTCGTACAAGGTGCCGGAAAAAACATCGATCGTGTTATATCCGCCGAGCACGGAATCCTGTTCCTGACCGAACATCAGCTCGCCGCCCGCGGCGATGGTCTGTCCTGTTTGATAACCGGTAAACGATTCCTCGAGCTGTCCGTCGACATAGAAATCGACCGCGCCGTTCGTCGAATCCCATGTCACGCTGACGGAGTGCTGCTCGCCGTCGAACAGCTGCAGGTACGTCCCCGCGGTGGACTGTAACGGAGAGCCGTTCGAGTGCACGCCGAACCAGATCTGGCCGGTCGATTTGATAAACAGCGCAAGCTCTTCGTCGAGGGATCCGGCCGCGTAAGAAAACAACGGCGTCAGGTCGGTTCCCGGCGTCGCCACGGCAAACGATGCCTCGATCGTGATGGCGGTGCGGCCGCCGAGCAGCGTGCTGCCGTCATCGGCGAGCAGAAATGCATCGTTACCGCCGTCCGTGTTGATTGCGACGCCGCCGCCGGTTGCCGTGGTCGCCAGAAGATTGTTCGGCACTCCGAGCGGTACCCAGCTCTCGAACGTGCCGATATCCGGCGCACTGCCGTCGTAGAGACCGGCCGTCGAGCCGTTCACATCGGGTTGATTAACCCCGAGATCGACACCCGTATCGATCGCGGGGCTCACCGGCGCCGTCGACAGGCGGAAGTCGCCGCCCGCCGCATCGAGATACAGCGGATCCGCATTCAGATCGCTCGCGTCGAGTGCGAAGTTCGCCTGGCCCAGCGCATTAGCAGGACCGGTCACCGCGTCAGTTATGAGGTTATTCGATTCCGTAGCTATCGAGCCGCCCGCAATCCGGATCCCGTAGCCGGCGCTGCCGGTGACGATGTTGTTGTGGATGACGGCGCCGGCACCGTTGACCGAGATGCCGTCGCCCGCCGACCCGTGAATCGTATTGTGATACAGCACGTTGTTCGCGGCGATCACAACTTCGTCGGACGTGATGCCGTTGCTGTTGGCGTAAATCACGTTGCCGACGATCTGCGTTCCCGATCCATTGCTCCGGATCCCTGACATTCTGTTCGCGGTGATCGTATTGCCGACGATTTCGTTGCCCGTACCGGAAGCGACGTACACGCCGTGAATATTGTTGTATGCAATCAAGTTGCCGGCGCCTTCGGCCGTTCCGCCGATCAGGTTGTTGCTCGCGCCGGACTGTATCTCGATGCCGTCATCGGAACGGTTGCCCTTGGCCACCGTGCCGGTAATATCGGTACCGATGTAGTTACCCTGGACGACGTTGTCGTTCGTGTTGATCTCGATGCCTTCGAAGTTGTTCGAGATGACGTTGCGGGCCGCCGCGGTGGTGCCGCCGATCGTGTTACCCGTACCGGAGATAATCGCGATACCGACGTCGCCGGCATTCGCCGTTGTCGAACCGTCCGGGTCGAGGCCGATGATGTTGCCCTGAATCGTATGACCCGTGACCCCGACGCCCTGGATGTTAATCCCCTCGTCGCCGACGTTCGTGATGACGTTACCGTCGTTCGGCCCAAGCCCGCCGATCGTCGTATTCAGTGCGCGCGTATCGATGCCGTCGCCGCCGACCCCGGGACCGACATACCCGGTGCCGGTCGTACCGATCCAGTTGCCGGCGATCGTGACATTATCGGCGCCGGTTTTGACGAGGAAACCGGCGCTGTCGAAATCGATGATCTTGAAGCCGCGAACGACGCTGCCGTCGCTGTTCGCTTCGAATTGAAAACCGTTCTTGCTGGCGGTCGCGCTGCCGTCGAGCGTGATCAGCGGTTCGCCGGCGTAGCCCGGCTGTGTCGTCGCGTCGATCGTGACGGTGTCGGCGATCGCGGGCAGGCCGCCGGCGCCGACGACTATCGTCTGTGCGCCGCCGCCACCGATGTTGAATTCGATGACGTCGTCGACGGTTCCGGAAGCATTCGCCAGGTTAATCGCTTCTTCGAGCGAACCGGCCCCGGTCGCGGCGGTCGTCGTCACCGTATACGTCGCGAGCACCTGGTCCCAGCTTTCCTGCAAGTCCTGGCTTACCGCGACCGCCGTCTCGACCTCGCCGGCGGTGTACTCCAGCGCCCAGTCACCGCCCAGCAACAGACTTCCCGTAAGGTCGTCTGACGCCGCGACGTCGGTATCGGTCAGGCGCGCGAGCGTGTCGACGAACGCCTCGCCATCACTGCCCGCGGCGAGGTTACAGCCGTAGATGAGCAGATCACCGGTATCGACGAAAGCGCCGGCCCACGCCGCGATGGCCTCCGCGCTGTCGTTCAGGCGCGCGAGATCGACGTTCGCGTTACCGAGGTCGATCGTGCCGTCGTCGCCGTGGGAGATGATGTGTACGGCATCAAGTGATTCGTAGGTTGCGAGCACTTCGCTGATCTGCTCGATGCCGTCGCGGTCGTTATCGAGGATCATGACGTCGAACTCGCGGCTCTCGTCGCTGTTGTTGATCAGATCCTCGACGAGTTGTTCGTAACCGTCCGTATCGGTATCGACGAACACGAGCTCGCGGGTCGGCTGTCGCTCATCGGCACTGCCGAGCGCGTCGAGATCGATCGGTGGCGGGGTGTCGTGCGACGCGTTCGAGGGCTCGTCGCGCGATACGTTATCAACGACGAGTTCAACCGCTTTCGCTTCATCGAGCAGGGCGTCCGCGCCGCCTATTCCGTCGGCGGAATACAGCACCCGCGGCTCGAGTTCCTGAAACAGGAGTCTGCGCGAGGCATTGCGCTCCCGATGCCCGGCCAGGCGCTGTTTCTTTGCGCGACGCCAGTTCATCGAATCCGTGTTCCCGGGTCCATCGGCCTAGTGGACCGCGATGCTCGCCGCCGAGCCGCCAACGTTTGCACTGTCCGGTGCGCACTGTGCGGTGACGAGCTCGCCGGCGGTGTCGCCGGATGCCACCGGCCACGTCGTCCCGGCGTCGGTGTTCGCAACCACTTCGAGCCACCAGCGCGCGACCTCGCGCTTGCGCGGCAGCAGGTCGATCTCGAAGCCGAGTTTCTTCAGCGAGCGGAGTTTTATCCCGGCGACGACCTTGTTCGTGTAGACGCCGAACGAATAGCGATCCTTTAACGGGCCTGTGTGCAGCAGCGCCGTATCCTTGACCCCGTGCGCGTCGATTTGCGCGGCGATCGCGTCTTTTGCCGCCTGATCCCGCGCGAGCGGTGAGGCGAGAATGTAGCTGTACACGACTTCTTCGGTGCGTTGCACGGGGGTTGCGCTGAGGTGTTGTGAATCGAGCGTCGCGAGCAAACGTTCGGCATCGGTGTCCGTTTTGAACGGCCCGATGATCCGGCACGCAGCACCCGCCCCGGCGCCGGGATCTTCGCTGGCCGGCGCGGCGGATGACGCAACGGATGTCGCTGCGGCGTGCTCGTCGGCGCTCACCGCGGGCGGTGACGGCACCGGATGCGGGCTTGCCGCAACCGGTTCCCGGTTGGCCACCGTCGGCGTAGCGGCAGCAGACGGGGGGGTCGCTTGCGCGACCGTGGTGCCGGTTTCCGACCCCGCGGACGACCCGCCGGGATCCGCGGCGGCGTGCATGCGCGGCGTGTCGATGCTGACCTCGTCCACCGGGCCGGCCACTGCAGGTGGACCGGCATCCGGCGACGGTATCGCGTCGCTGGCACTCGTCGCGGTCGCGGACACCCCGGGTGACCCGGCGGCGTCCGCGGTGTCGCTCACGCGCGGCGGACCGACGCTCGCCTCGTCAATCGGTGCGGCCGCTTCCCGCAGATCGGTTGCATCCGTGCGCCGTGGCGGCACGGCTTCGGTCTCGGCCGGCACCGGCGCCGCGGGCGGTGGTTGCAGCAGCCCGGCCTCGTCCGCTGCCGGCGCATCCGTGAATGCGATCTCGCACTTGAGTCCACTCGGAATGGCGTAATCGGGATTCGGCAGCTCGAGGCGCACATCGAACGTACCGCTCTCGCCGTCGATCACGCGGTCGACGGACATCACGGTCGCCGTAAGCGGTCCCGCGGCCGCGAGTTCCGGGGTGATCTCGGCGCGCATACCGTTCGAGATCGAGCCGAACAACTCGACCGGCGCGATCACTTCAACGCGCAATGGATGCAGTTGCGCGACAGTAATAATTGCCTGGTCTTCGATGTATTCGCCGGCGGATTTGTGCCGGGATATGACTACCCCGGTAATCGGCGAACGTACGGTCTTGCGTTTCAGGACCGCGCTGGCGCGCGCGTACTCGAGTGCGGCGAGACGTTTGTCGTCTTCGGCCTTCGTCAGCAGCCAGTGTGATTTCGCCGCGTCCGTCGTCGCTTCGTCCCTGTGATGCAGGGGGATCGCGTTTTTCGTGTACAGCTCCTGGACCCGCTGCTTGTTGCGTTCGTCGAACTCGAGACTCGCCCGGCGCAGCTTGATCTCGGAGCTGAGCGAGGCGTTCAGTTGCGCGTAGGCAAGCGACGCCTTCTCCACGTCGGATTCGAGTTCCGCGATGACCTGGCCGCGCGTGACGAGGTCGTTGCGCTCGACATACACGCGTTCGAGTACGCCCTCGGCTGCGCTGCTCACCTCGATGACCTCGTAGGGTTCGACAACACAGTCGAGCACGGGCAGCTCGTTCGCGCGCGCAATCGAGTGCTGCGAACAGCATGGCGACGATGAGTCCGCAAGCGCTATGGATGTTCAGGTTCATTTCTTGCTCTGACATAGTCTTGTTTTCCAGGCGCTTCTGTGGCGCGCTATTGGGGCCTGCCGGCGAAGGCCATGCGGTCGGTTTGTTGTTGGTCCTGCCGGAACAGTTCGGCCCGCACGCGCGCGTGACGGCGCTCGAGCAGACGCTGGCACGAGCGGATCGGCAGCGCGCCGGCCCACGCCGGCAGCGGACGATCGCGCATCGTCGAGCGTTCGACGATCCAGCGCAGTGCGTGCGGGTAGTAAAGGCTTGCGAGTTCGTCATCGAGTGACAGGATCGCGACCGTGCTGCCGGGATCACCCTGCCTGGCGCAGCGCCCCGTCAACTGGCGGTCGATGCGGCCGGCTTCGAAGCGCTCCGTCACGATGACGTGCAAACCGCCCGCCGCGAGCGCGGTGTCCTCGACCGGAATATCCGTACCACGACCGGCGATATTCGTCGCCACGGTGACGCGTCCGCGGTCGCCGGCACGGGCGACGATTTCGGCCTCCTGCGCATCCTGGGCCGCGTTCAGCACGGTGTGCTCGATGCCCGCCTTGTGTAGCCGCTGGCTGAGCATTTCCGAGTCTTCTACCGTGCGCGTCCCGACGAGCACGGGCTGGCCGGATTGCTGGCGCTGCTTCACTTCGGTTACGACCGCGCGCCATTTTTCCTCGCGCGTCACGTAGACGCGATCGGCCAGCGTCGTGCGTTGCGAGGGCCGGTGCGTGGGTACGGGAACCACGTTCAGACCGTATATCGTGCTCAGCTCACCGGCGACTTCGCGTGCGGTTCCGGACATGCCCCCGAGGCGCAGATAACGGCGGAAGAATCGTTGGTAACTGATTTTCGCGAGCGTCTTGTTGCGCCCCGATACCTCGACCCCTTCCTTCGCCTGCACCATCTGGTGCAGGCCGCGTGCCCACGAACGGTCCGGCATGACGCGGCCGGTGTACTCGTCGATGATCTGGACCTTGTCGTCGCGCACAAGGTAGTGGCGATCACGCCGGAACAAATGCTGCGCGGTCAGCGCATGCGCGATCAGTTCGCGTCGGCGCCGCGGCGAACTCCACACGCCGCCGAGCGGTTCGCCGAGATGGCCGATCCGTTCGTCACCTTCTTCGGTGATCCTGGCCGTACGTTCGGTACTGTCGAGAAAATAATCCTGCCCCTCACGCAGGCGCTCCGCGATCATGAGCCCGTCGACGTAGATTTGCTTTTCCGCTTTGCCATCACCCGTACGTGACAGAATCAGCGGCGTACGCGCTTCATCGATCAACACACTGTCGGCCTCGTCGACGATCGCGAAACACAGCCCGCGCAGCAGCAATTCATTGTGCCGGGAGTTTTCCCGATCGAGACGATCCACCTGCAGCTGGATACGACCGCTGCCACGCCCGAGCACGAGGCGGTCCTTCAGGTAATCGAAAACGAGTTGCTTGTTCGTACAGTACGTGATGTCACAGGCATAGGCCGCGCGCCGTTGCGCCGGATCGGCGCCCTCGGTGATCACACCGACGCTGAGGTCGAGCGCCGCGTACAGCGGGCGCATCAATTCCGCGTCGCGCGCGGCGAGGTAATCGTTGACGGTGACCACGTGCACCGGGATCCCCGACAGCGCGGCCGTTGCGGCCGGTAACGAAGCGGTCAGGGTTTTACCTTCACCGGTGCACATTTCCGCGAGCATGCCGTGAAAAATCACCCACCCGCCCATCAACTGACAGTCGAAATGGTGCATGCCGAGCGTGCGCCCCGAGACTTCGCGGATCAGCGCGAACGAGCGCGCGATCAGATCCGGCGTGTGCTCCTTCGTAACGAGCTCGCCACGCAGCGATGCAACGGCTTCGGTGAGCGACCCCGCGTCGAGATCGGCGTAGCGTGCGCCATGGCGATGAATAGTCGCGCACACCTCATTGATGTAACCGCTGCGGGCGCGGCGGCGGCGTTGCATCGCGGCGCCGATCGAGCGCGCGACCCGCTCGAGCCGGCTGGCACGCTCATCGGCACGCTCCGGGTAGCGCCCAAGCGCGAGATTCGGACGTACGGACGCGCTATACACCGAAATGCCTCAACAAGAGCTGGCGCCCCATCCAGAACCACTGCCGGCCGAGCGGCACCTCGCCATGGGCGAAACGCACGTGCACGCGTTCGCCGAAATACGCCGGCGGCGCTCTGTCCTTGAACGCGAGGTCGAACTGAAAGACTTTCTCGAGCGCACGCGTGCCCTCGGAATCCGCGGGATCGACGGCAATGCGACCGCCACCCGGCGCACCGAGCGCGCGACTCGGCAGCAGATACTTCGCCGCCGGCACCTCACGCCGGATCACCGCGGACAGCGTCTCGCGCGGCCGGCTCGCGAGTTTCATCTCAACCCGCAGCGTGCGCTGACGGATCAACAGGATGTCGGATTGCGTCACGACGACGCGGACGCTGGCGTCCGGTCGCGCCGCGACATAACCGATCAACTCGCCCTTGTGCACGAAGCGGCCGGTCAGATTGACGGGATCCGGAACGATGAACTCGCCGGCGCCGGGACTGTTGACGACGAGGTTCGCGGCGCGCTCGCGCACCCGATCGCGCTCGGCGCGGATCGTATCGCGCTCCTCGGCGACGAGTTCGGCCGCGACCCGATCACGCTTCGCGAGTGCGTCGTAATTTGCGTTCGCTTCGAGCAGGCGTGCTTCGAGCACGGCCAGCTCGGCGTCGAGAAACGGATCATCGAGCGCGACGAGCGGCACGCCGGGTGCAACCGCGGTCGCCGGTTCAGCGAGGAGCGCGGTCACGGTGCCGTCGCTGCCCGCGCGTACCTGGGAACGTTCCGGCAACCACACGACGCCTTCGGCCCGGGTCCAGTACGGCACCGGCAGATAAAACACGAGCGCGGCGACGATCGTGATGATCGCGCTGGACAGTCCCAGCGCGTGCAGACGGCGCGGCCCGATCAGCGGACTCGTCAGCAGGAATCCGATTTGTCTGGCCAGCGGCAGGACGATCTGGGTCAGGACCGCGAATCCGGCGAGCAACAGTCCGACGAGGAGAAACTTGCTCGCGACGAACAGTATGATGAAGAACGTCACGAACAGACGGTAGAAAAACGCGGCGATCCCGTAGCACAGGAACCATTTCGCCTCCCCGCGGGCGGTTACCGGGGACTCCACCTGCTCCACCCGGAACAGGTAGCGCAGGCACAGGTAGCCGAGATACTGCTGTGCGCGTGCGCCGAGATTCGGGATCTCGATCGCGTCGGCGAGGATGTAGTACGCATCGAAGCGCAGCAACGGGTTGCCGTTGAAGAATAACGTGGACACCCCGCCGACCAGCATCACGTTGAACAGGATCGCGCTCACGAGGCCGGATTCGATGTTGAGCCACGCGAACAGCGCGAGCGAAGCGAGGAACAACTCGACCATGATGCCGGCGGCGCTGACCGCGATGCGTCTGCGCTTCTCCGGAAACGCCGAGGCGGCGGACGCATCGACATAGGGCACCGGCGCGAGCACGAGCAGGGAGATCCCGGCTTCGTGCACTTCGCCGCCCCAGGTTTTCGTCGCCAGGCCATGGCCGAATTCGTGACACAGTTTCACGAGCGGGAACACGAGCAGTAACAGCAACAGGTTGTTCGTGCTCAGTACCCGGTCGGACAGGTTGTGGGTCAGATCCGTCCAGTAAGCTGCGGCAAAAATCGCCCCGCAACCCACCACGAGCGTCCATACGCAGAGCGCGAACCGGCTGAACAACAAACGCAATGCCGGGGCCAGGCGCGTCAGCAAGCGATCCGGATCGAACAGCGGGATCCGCAGCGCGAGCGGGTTCAGCAGCCTTTTTTTCAGTTGCGACAGGCGATCGCGTTCGTAACGTCGAAAGACTTCCTCGCTGTCCGGCGGTACGTCGCACTGCAGTGCGTCCGTGGCGTGCAGTTCGCCGAGCAGGCGGATCATTTCGTCCTGCGTCGGAGCATCGTCACCAAACTGCTCGTTCGCCGCATCCCAGATCGCGTCGACCGTACGCACCCCGTCCATCAGGCCGATGACGAAATACGCCGCCGGAGTAAAGCGGTGATAGCGCGCCTTCACCGCGTCCTGCAGCACATACCAGATCTGCTTGCGATAGCGATGCCGGCTGATGCGGATGTGCCCGCGAATTCGCGGGGTCAAATCTGCCACGCGGTACCAGGACTGACTGAATACGGATTCCGTCATGCGTGCATCGCCCCCTATGGCCACCATGACCACAGCGCGAGGCGGAACCAGTCGACGAGCGACCGGGTCCAGATCTCGATCAGCTTGCGCTCGCCGACCGTGACCTTGCCGACCCCGAGCATCCCCGGCCGAAGATCGTTCAACGGACTCGCAAGACTTGCTTCGACGCGGAAAAAGTTGTGCCCGTCGGCCGTGCTCGATACCGGGGTAATCTTGTCGATGACGAGATCCGCAACTTCGCCCGACAGGGCCGCAACGGCGAGCTGGCCGTGCTGGCCTTCACGGATCCCGGCGATCTCGCGCTCGTCCACTTCGAGGATCACGCGGTAGGAATCGATCGGCGCCACTTCGAACAGCACCTCACCGCGTTCGACCGGTGAGCCGTACTGCTGGGACAGGTCGCCGGAAACCACGAGGCCATCGAACGGCGCGACGAGTTCCGTGCGCGCGAGCTTCTGTTCGATCAGCTGCAGCTGGGCATTCGCCTGCGCGAGCTGTGCATTCAACACGCGGGTCTGTGAGCGGTCGCGCCTGGCGAGCGCCTGACGGTATTCCGTTTTGTATTGTTCGCGCTGCCCCGCCCAGCGCGCATATTCGAGCTGCAGTTCCTGGTCTTCGAGGTGGCCGAGCACTTCGCCCTTGCGGACGAGGTCGCCCGCGCGGGCGGCCGCGCCGGCCACGTAGCCGTCCATCGGCGCTACGATGACGCGTTGTACCGTACCTTCGATCGTCGCGTCGGCGGTGACCCGGTAGTCACCCGTCGCGATACTCAGGTAGCCGATCAGCGCGAGCATGCACAGTAGCGCGAGCTTTATGCCGGCATGGCCGCGCCCGAGCGCACGCCGGAGGAACCCCGAGAAGTCATCGCGCAACACCGCACCAACCCAGCGGCTTTCCTTGCGCTTCAATTCGAGAATCGGGCCGAGGAGCGAGCCGATCACCTCGCACAGTTCCAGCGCCGAGGCATCGAACGGCTGTTCGCGCGCGCGCTCGAACACGATGGCGCCACACAGATCATCTGTGTCACCGATCGGAACGGTACAGATCTGGCCGACGTTCTCGTTCCTCGCGAGCGCCGCGTGCTGGGCCGTCATGCGCAGCGGCGTATCCGCACTCGACGGGAACACGACGACGTCACCCTGTGCCAGCGCTTCTTCCATCGCGCCTTCGAGATCGCGCGCGAGATTCGTCCTCGTGTTGAAGTTTGCGCTGTGCGAGATCGCACGAACCGCGACCCGGCGGCCATCCAGAAAGCCGATACTGACCCGTTCGCACTGCAGGTGCATCGCGAGTTCCGTCGCTGTTGCCGTCGCCGCCGCCTGGAACTCGTGGTGTTCGAGGCAGATCGCAACAGCCCGGGTCGCGGTCATCAGCGAATTCGTCACACTCGATGCTTCGCGGCGCACGAGAAACTCGAGCCATGTCGAGCCCCATTGCAGGAGTTGCATCACCGCGCGTTGTTGCTGCTCGGACGCACCGTCCACTTCAACCGCGACGACACCGGTGAAGCGACCCTCGACGATCAGCGGGCAGGCGATATTCAGCTTGTCGGCGCGGGAAATTTCCGCCGTCGCATCGTCGCCGCACAGCACCGGGCATTGACGGTCGAGGACGAGCTTCGTCGCCGCATGTAAGGCGGGGCTTTCCGGGCTGCCTTCCGGCCACCGCGCCGTCGCGGTTGGATCGGCCTTGTCACCAACCCCGAGGTACACCGCACCGCGATGAACTTTCGGGATCATCTGGCATTGCAACGCGAGCCACGACGCGGCGAGCGTATCCACCATGGGCGCATGTTGGGTCATCGGTTCATCTGCCGTCTCGGCGCGAAATCCGTCCGCACGACAGCGGGAGCACGTTGCGCGCGGGCGGACGGAAACGCCGAAGATTCAAAAAAATCATCAGCTATGCCGGTCTGAATGAGCTCCTCGTAGCCCGGTTATCGGCTGTGCGCGAGGGAACCTTTACGGGTGGGGGTTGTGACAGTGCTTTTCGCGTGGCGTGCCGGATGCCACGATACGCCGGCGTATTGATCACATTCTGCCTGCCCGCGATCGGCGCGAACCCGCGGGTTGTCAGGACCTTATCGCGCCCGCACCGCGCCGGCCGCGATGCCGGGAGTGGCCGCGGCATTGCGCCGGCGGCCCGTGAAAATGCCTGCGGCCGGTTACGCCGGCGGTGGTTCCACCCCGTACAGACAACGCGCGTTGTCCCACAGGATCTTGTGGCGGACGTCGGCGGACACGGTCGCGAGACCGGATTCGATGCAGCGATGCACGTCCTCGCCATACAGCGAGGTCGGGTGGGGAAAGTCCGTTTCGAACAGGATGTTGTCCACCCCGACCGCATCGATCAGATGTTTCGGTGCGGTCTGCTCGAACCAGTAACACGCGTAAACGTTACGCGCGAAGTATTCCGACGGCAGCAGTTCGAGATCGGGACGTTCTTCGCGTACCCGGTTGCCCCGGAACTGGTAATCGAGCGCTTCGAGTACGAACGGGATCCACCCGATCCCGCTCTCGACGGAAACGAAGCGGATCGTCGGGAAACGCGCGAGCACCCCGGACATGAGCAGATCGCACAGCTGGCGGCCGTTGTTCATGAACAGGTCGACGGAGAGTTCCGCGAACGTCGCCATCTTGCCGTAGGTCTTGATCTTCTCGCGGCTCAGGCCGCCTTCCATGTTGCCGGAGCCGATGTGAAAACTCACCGGCAAATCGCACTCCACCGCCACCGCCCACAGCGGATCCCAATGCGGGTCGCCGAGCACCGGCAGCCCGAACGAATGCGGTTCGCCCGTGAACAGGATCCCGCGATGCCCTTTCGCGGCGCACCGCCGGATCTCCTGCACGGCCGCCGCGACATCCCAGAACGGGGTTGAGGTGATCGGCAGCAGGCGCCGCGGATCGGCCGCGGCCCAGTCCGTCTGCCAGTCGTTGTAAGCCTGTACGCACGCCAGCATGAGCGCGGGATCGTCGAGTTTCAGAAATTGCTGCGCGCCGAATCCGCCGACGTTCGGATACAGCACCATCGCCCAGATCCCCATGTCATCCATGTATTGGAGGCGCGCGTGCGGATCGAACGCGCCGCGGTGCATATCGTCGTAACCATTCGGCGGTTCCATCATGTCACCGCAGCCCGCGGTCGCCGTGAATCCGACCCGCATCGATCGCTTACCGCCGATCAACCACCACGCGCGCCCGTGTTCGTCCGTTTCCATGCGCGGTGCGCGCTCGCGCATCGCGGCCGGCACCCGCTCGGTCCACAGGTCCGGTACTTCCGTTACATGCGTATCGACGTCGATGATCGTGTAGTTCGGCATGGCTTCGCTCCCGTCGGCTGCGGTGCCGTGAGCATAACGCCAAACCGCGAGGCGGATCCGCATCCCCGCGATGGCCGCGGCCGGACGCGCGGCGTGCGCGCCCGGCCCGGGCGGGTCGTAACACTGACTCCGGATTATGAAACACTGACCTTGATGGACCGGGTACCCTTCCCCGCAAATCGAGGGGAAGGGGTGCAGACTGTGGCTCCGGTCCCGAAGCTGCAGTGCCCCGGATTTACGCACACCTGTTCAGATTACGGGCATAGCACGACGCCGGCCGAGGAACCCCGCGCCCGCGAGCGCGGAGACGAACAGCGGCAGTGCCGCCGGCACGGGCACCGATGAAACAAGCTCGACGCTCAGTTCCGGGTTCATCAGGTTCTCGTCGAGCCCTTCCTCGGCGAGGATGAGACCGCGGGACCTGTCGCTCGGGGTCGCGTTCAATTACGTCAGCGAGCGCCAGGGCAGCCTCGAACCGGAGGAGCTGGCATTGCGACTGCCCGCCTACGTGCGCGCGGACGTGTTCGCGAGCTGGCGGCCGTCCGCGCGTTTGCGCTTCGATTTTCGGGTCGAGAATCTCGCCGATGAGCGCTATGTGCGCGGCAGTCAGTCCGATGCGCTGCATTTGATGCCGGGGATGCCGCGGACATTTCGCGGCGAACTAACGCTGTCGTTTTGAACCCGGCGGACCGTGCTAGTCTTACGCGCTGACTGACAGCGTGCGCCGGATTATGCATCACCGACCTCGACGGACCGGATCCCGTTTCCCGCGAATCGCGCCGAAGCGACGGGGCTGGCGTGTAACAAGCGATTCCGATCCGCAAGCCGCAGTGGCCCGGACTTACGCGCGCCGGTTTTGCGCCGGCAAACCAGCGAGACTTCCTTGATTCGATCGATATTGCCACTCGTGCTGGGCACGGCGTTGCTGATGCCCGCGGGGCCGGCCGCGGCTGCCGCGCCGGCGCAGTGTGCCGCGGCGGCAACCGACACCCCGCTGACCGATACGTTCGGCTCCGTCGGCGTACTCGCGAACCTGCGCGGCAGCAACGGCTCGATCCGCGCCGTCGCCCGGGATCTGCTCGCCGCGGCGCTCGAACGACAGCGCCGGGCGACACCGGCGTGCCCGGGCGGCTGCACCGGCGGTGAGTCGACCATCGTGTACAGGGTGCTGCCAACGGCGTATCTCGATACCGATCGGCAGCGTGAAGAGTGCCGGCAATACGAACGCGAGACGAGTACGGCCCCGTTGCATTTCGCCGCTCACGAGTTCGACTCGCTCGAGGCGCTGAACGAGTGGATCATGGACTTCTCGCGCGGCAAGGGCGCCGACGGCAAGGCGCTGTATGCAGCGTGCGCCTCGAACTGCAGTCCGCAATACACGTTTCTGATCAAACCGCGCGACGGGACGACGCTGGTGCTTGAAACGGAAGTCGTCTGCGGCCTTGCGCGGGACAAGAGCGTGACGCAATACAGTCTTTCGACAGCGCTGAGAACGACGTGCAGCGTCACACCGGATCCCGCAACGGCGGGCACCCAGGGTGAGTAGCCGGCCGCCATCCCGGCAGCCGGCATCGAAACCCGGGTCACCTTACGCTTAACTGAGACGAATCCATGAGTATCAATCTCGAAGAACTCGATTACGCGAACACCGACATCGGTGAATTGATCCTGCGGCGCCGACGGTTCCCCATGCTCGGCGACACGGATGTATTCGAAGTGATCCTGAACGACGAGTTTCTCATGTCGAGCCTGTATACCGCCGGTGAGATTGCGCTCGCGAATCTCGGGCTCGATGCGCTGCACGAAGACGCGGCGGATGTGATCGTCGGCGGGCTCGGACTTGGCTACACGGCCGCGGCCGCGCTCGAACGCGGCAGTGTGCGCGAACTCGTCGTGATCGAGGCACTCGCGAACGTGGTCGACTGGCACGAGCGCGAACTGCTGCCGGTGAGCGATCGCCTGACCCGCGATCCGCGGTGTTCGTTGCATACCGCGAATTTTTTCGCCGAAGCCGCGAACGGGTTCGCGTCACTCGGGGCGGAACGGCGCTGGCACGCGGTCCTGCTCGATATCGATCATTCACCGCGCCACGTGCTGAATCCGGCGAATGCCCCGTTCTACACGGCCGAGGGTCTGGCGGCCTTACGCGATTCGCTCCACGACAAGGGTGTGTTCGCGTTGTGGTCGAATGATCCGCCGGATCAGGATTTCGTCGGACTGCTCGATCAGATCTTCACGACGTACGACGCGCACATCATCGATATCGACAACCCGCTGAACAACAACACGGGCCAGAACACGATTTACGTCGCCGTGCGTTAGTGCCCCGGCGGCGAACGGGACCCGCGAAGCATGTCCGCCCAACGCGGGACGGCGCGCTAGGCGCTCTTGCCGTCGCGATCGAAGAAATCGAGCTTCAGTTCGAGCGACGGCCCGAGCCACATCGCACCGACGCTGTGGTCGAGCCGATCGCTCAAACCGGTGCGCGTGTGCACGAGGATGCTGAGGGGTCCGCGCACGGACTGCAGCCACGGCACGAACTCCGCGAATAACGCCGCCGCGAAAGCCATCTGGTACATCGCGACCGGATGTGGCCCGACGGGTTTGTCGCGCCAGCGCCCCATGACCAGGTCGAAGCGGTGCTCGGCCGCTTCCCGGATTACCGCGGCGTGGGCGCGCTCGGCGGGGGAGCGGTAGTACACATGGGCGTGGTAGCCCTCGATCCGCGCGGGATCGAAATCCTGCACGAGTGACTCACGCATGTCCGGTATCCAGGGCTTGTCGACGGTGCCCGGCGGCATGCGCATCGCGGAGACGGTTCGCGGGACGGATCGGGTAGCGGTTCATGATGACCTCGTAATTCGAAGCGGGTCTGCCAGTCGCCCCAGTGTACCCGAGCCGCGTCCGGGTGTCGGCCGCGCAGGCGTTTCACCACGCGCGCGCACTCGGCTATCATCGGTCACTGCAAAACAAAAAAACTGTATCCGGGGGAGGCGACTCGATGAGCGCAGAAGCGAATAAAACCACGTTGAAAAACATGTTCGCGGAACTCGCGAAAGGCAACGGTCAGGCGCTCGTCGATGCGCTCGACGACGATATCGAATGGACGCTCACCGGCACCACGAGCATCTCGAAGGTCTACAAGGGCAAGCAGTCCGTACTCGAAGACTTCCTCGGCCCGTTCATGGAAAAGATCGACGGGCACACGCACATCACACCGGAAAATTTTATCGCCGAGGGCGATTATGTTGCGCTGCAAGGGCGCGGCGAAGCGCGCACGAAATCCGGGGTTGATTACAACAACACGTACTGCTGGGTATACAAATTCAGGAACGGCAAGATCATCTCGATCGTCGAGTACCTCGATACGGAACTCGTACGCAAGGCGTTCGGATGAGCGGATCTGACAGCGCGCGCGCATGAGCGCCGTGACGGCCGCCGCGCCGACGAACGCCGTGCGCAATTACGTGCTCGGCGTGCTCGTCGTCGTCTACACGTTCAACTTCATCGACCGCCAGATCCTCTCCATCCTGATGGAGGCGATCAAACTCGACCTCGGTCTGTCCGACAAGGCGCTCGGCTTTCTCGCCGGTTTTGCCTTCGCCCTGTTCTACGCCGTGCTCGGTATCCCGATCGCGATGTGGGCGGACCGCGGCAACCGCCGCAACGTGATCTCGCTCGCGATCGCAATCTGGAGCGTGATGACCGCGGTATCGGGTCTCGCGCAGAATTTCACCCACCTCGCGCTCGCGCGCATCGGGGTCGGCATCGGCGAGGCCGGCTGCACCCCGCCGGCGCATTCGATCATTTCCGATTATTACCGTCCGGAAGAACGCGCCACCGCACTCGGCATCTACGCGCTCGGGATCCCGCTCGGGATCATGTTCGGCATGTTCGCGGGGGGCTGGATCAATGAACACTTCGGCTGGCGCAAGGCATTTTTCGTCGTCGGGATACCGGGCCTGCTGCTCGCGCTGCTCGTACGCTTCACGATTCCCGAACCCGCACGCGGACATTCGGAGAACCGTCCGGACGAAGCGGAGCGGCCGCCGTTCGGGGAAACGATGCGCTTTCTCATGGGCCGGCCGGCGTTCCGCCATCTGGCGTTCGGCGGCGCGCTCGCGGCGTTCGTCGGCTACGGGGTTGTCAGCTGGTTTCCGACGTTTCTGATCCGCAGCCACGGCATGGCGACGACGGAAGTGGGCCTGTGGCTCGGCCTGATCATCGGCATCCCGGGCGGTGCCGGCATCTTCCTCGGCGGTTATCTCGCGGATAAATTCGGTGCGCGCGACCCGCGCTGGTATTTGTGGACCGTGGCCGTGACGTCGCTGATCTCGTTGCCGTTCGGCGCGGCGACGTATTTATTGTCGAACGTCTACTGGGCGCTCGGCGTGTTCTGCATTCCGATCCTGTTGTCGAACTTCTGGCAGGCAACGACGATGGCGCAGGCACAAAGCCTCGTGCGCCTGCGCATGCGCGGAGTGGCATCCGCGATTCTGCTGTTTATTATCAACATCATCGGCCTCGGTGCGGGCCCGTGGGCGGTGGGTGCGCTGAGCGATGCGCTCGCGCCGCACTACGGTGCCGACTCGCTGCGCTGGAGCCTGATGATTTTCGGCGCGATCGGTTTGTGGGTGGCCTATCACTACTACGTCGCCGGGAAACTCCTGGCCGCGGATCTCGCGCGCGCGAACGAGGCCGTGTAACCGCTAGCGCGCGGCCGGACTCCCGGGCGGGATGTCGCCGTGCGACCAGTCGCGCTGCACCTCGCCAACCCGGATCCGGTACCACTTGAGCAAACGCTCGCGGCCGCGGCGTTTCGCATCGAGGTGTGCAGTATTCGACGCCCAGGCCGCGAGTGCGGCCTCGTCGCGCCAGTAAGATACCTCGTAGAACAGGCCCGGGTGCTTCAGGCTCGACGCCGGATCCGCGCTGATGAAGCCGTCGATTCGTTCGATCTCCGGTTGCAGCCCCGTGATCACGCTCATGAATTCCTCGTCGACCCCGGGGCTCATCTCGTATTCGATGATTGCCATCAGCATCGCGTCGCTACTACCAGCTGTTGCGCAGCTCACGCAATTTCAGAAACACCGTTTTCGGATCCGGATTGTCCGGCAGATCGGGAAATGCCTCGCGCAGGCGCGCGATCACGCTCGGGCTCGTGAGGCGGAAAAACGTATTGATATCCTTTTCCATTGCGAGCGTCGAGACGAGCGCCGCGTTCGGATCCTGATCCGCCACGTCGTCGAGCAGGCGCTTCGCCGATTCGTTGTCCGGCTCGCGGTCGAGCGTAAATTCGAGGTTATTCGCGAGATAGTCGTGGCCCGGATAGATCAGCGTATTGTCCGGCAGTTGCGCGAGCTGTTTCACGAACGTCTCGTACAGCTCGGCCGGGTGACCACCGTGATGGCAGTTGCCGGCGCCGGCATTGAACAGCGTGTCGCCGGAGAACAGCGCGGGAGTGTCCGTGTGTGACAGCAGGCATACGTGGCTCATCGTGTGCCCCGGCGTGTCGAGCGCTTCGAGTTCGACCGTTTTGCCGAGTTTGATGCGGTCACCGGCGTTCAGGCCGCGATCCATATTAGGGATCGCGTCTTTCGCGTTCGCATGCGCGAGCAGTTTCGCGCCCGTCGCCGCGATCACCGCGTCGTTGCCGCCGATGTGATCGAAATGTTCGTGCGTGTTCAGGACGTGCGTGATCTGCCAGCCGTGCGCCTTCGCCGCGGCGAGACATTTCTCGTGATCGAGCGGATCAACGGCCATCGCGTCGCCCGTTTCGGGGCACACGATCAGATAGTTAAAGTTCCGGTAGGCGTTCCCGGTCCAGATTTGCTCGACGATCATGGCTTGTTCCTCAATTCGTGGTGCTGAATAGGTGGGTGTAAACCTGCTACACCCCGGCTTCGTGACTCGAGCCCTGCTTACGCCCTGCCCCCGCCCCTTCGATTCGAGGGGAACGGGACGCCGCGTTCAGGTTGCGTATGGCAGGCGTCGGCGCTTCCGTTACGTCAGACGACTGCCAGCCATCTTCGGCGATATTGAACGTGGGGGTGCAGCCGGCAACGGCGGCTTACCGCGCGTTCACGTGCGCCGTAAGCGGGACGGTCATCGACGACGGGCGTCAATGACCGTCCTGCCGTGTCGCGACTTACAGGCGCTCGATGATCGTGACGTTGGCCTGACCACCGCCTTCGCACATCGTCTGCAGACCGTAACGGCCGCCCGTGCGTTCGAGTTCGTGCAGCAGCGTGGTCATGAGCTTCGTGCCGGTCGCACCGATCGGGTGACCGAGCGCGATGGCGCCGCCGTTCACGTTCAGTTTCTCGTGCGGATAACCGATTTCCTTCAGCCACGCGATCGGCACCGGCGCGAACGCTTCGTTCACTTCGATCAGATCGATGTCTTCGAGTTTCATGCCGGCCTTGTCGAGCGCGTAACGCGTGGTCGAGATCGGCGCCGTCAGCATGATCATCGGATCTTCGGCGCGGACGCTCATGTGGTGGATGCGCGCACGGGGTTTCAGGTTGTAGCGTTTCACCGCTTCCTCGGAACACAAAAGCATCGCCGAGGAACCGTCGCAGGTCTGGCTCGCAACCCCGGCGGTGATCTTGCTCAGGCCGAAAATCGGGTCGAGTTCCGCCATCTTTTCCAGCGTCGTGTGGCGCGGGGTTTCGTCCATCGTGAGACCGTTAAGCGGAATGATTTCCTTGTCGAAACGGCCTTCTTCGATCGCCTGGAATGCGCGACGATGCGATTCGAGCGAGTATTCCTCGAGTTCCTCGCGCGACAGGTTCCATTTGTCCGCCATCATCTGCGCGCCCTTGAACTGCGTCGGCGCTTCGCCGTAGCGTTTCATCCAGGCTTCCGAGCCCGTGAACGGATCGTCGAAACCAAACGCGTTGCCGGCGGCACCGGCCGACCCGATCGGGATCTTCGACATCGTCTGCACGCCGCCGGCGATGACGACGTCATTGACCCCGGCCATGATCGCCTGGGCTGCGAAATGCACGGACTGCTGCGAACTGCCGCACTGCCGGTCGATCGTGACCCCGGGGACGCATTCGTCCATGCCGGCCGTGAGCCAGCATGTACGGGCGACGTCGCCGGCTAGCGGGCCGAGTGCATCGATCGCGCCGAAGATGACGTCGTCGTAATCCTTGTCCGGAATATTGTTGCGTTCGACGATCGCCTTGATCACATGCGCGCCCAAGTCGGCGGCATGGACGTCGGCGAGGCTGCCCTTGCGCTTGCCGGTGGGGCTGCGCACGGCGTCGATAATGTAGGCTTCTGCCATGGTGGGTCTCCTGGGCTGGTTTTCGGTATGCGCGGCGACGCGGGGACTCAAGCCGGTGCGATACGATCGCACCTGGCACGGCGAACGTCCTCTCCCGTCTGCGGCGGGATGACGATGATACACCGAGTCGGCACGCATCGCCGCGAAAATTGGCCGCCCGGCAGGATCGCCGCGGGCATTTCAAGTTCACCCCGCGGCGACGGCCCGGCTCCGTATAATCCGGAATCATTCTCCAAACCCGAGGACATGCACGATGGAATACCGCTCAATCGCCGATGCGCGCACGCTGGATGGTTTACGTCTGATCCTGACCGCCGGTGTCCCCGGGCCGTGGAGCGAATCCGCGAAAGCCGTGTTCAGGGTCCGGAGCGTTCCCTACACGCCGATCGCGCAGGAACTCGGCGGCGATAACGAGGAACAGGTGAAGTGGCTCGGGATCCGCAACGCGCCGGTTGCGCTTTACAACGACGAGAAACCGCGCAGCGGCTGGGCGGAGATCCTGTTTCTCGCCGAACGCCTCGGCAGCGGACCGTCGCTGATCCCCGGGGACCCGTTCGACCGCGCACTCATGTTCGGCCTCGCACACGAAATCGCCGGTGAGGACGGGCTCGGCTGGTGCCGCCGCCTGCTGATCGTAAGCGGACCGATCGAGGCCGGCCCGGAACACCCGGCGCACGGGTTCGCGCGTTTTTTTGGCGACAATTACGGTTACACGCCAGGCGCTGCCGTGGCAGCGGCGAAACGTTCGCGTGACATACTCGCGCTGCTGTCGGACCAGCTCGCACGCCAGCAGGCGGCGGGCAAGCGGTATCTCGTGGGCGACGCCCTGAGTGCAGTCGACATCTACTGGGTCGCGTTCGCGAACATGATCGACCCAATGCCGCACGCATTGTGTCCAATGAGCGACGATTTCCGCGCGATGTATTCGGGTTCGCCGCCCGAGGTACGCGCAGCCGCTTCACCGGCGCTGCTCGCGCATCGCGATTTCGTGGCCGGGCAGGCGTACGAATTACCGTTCGCGTTCTGAGCGAGGCGCCGACCGGGCAGGCATCATAGCGCGCGCGGCCGGGGGCAACGCCGGCCGGGTGGGCTACGGTTCCCGGATCGCCCCGATCCGGCGGCCGATTGCCGCGGACTCGTCGAGCCGGCGCAGCACCGTACCCCGATCCGCGGCCGGGCCGCGCGCGCTCGCGCGCTCGCTATTCCCGGCACGCAATCACGATCAGCCGCAAACTGCCCGGGCCAGGTCCAGGAACGACTGATCGACGTTCGCACCCGTTTTGGCGCTCGTGCGGTAAGCTGACGTACAGCCGACCCGCAGCGCGATTTCATGGGCGTCGGTCAGGCGCCACTCGTCGGTCAGATCGGATTTGTTCATGAGGCACACAGCCGGAATTTCGCCGCACTCGCGGCGCACTTCTTCGCGCAAGCGCATCGCCGTCAGGGCCGTCACCGGACGCGTACCGTCAACAACGAGCAGAAAGCCGTCCGCGCCCCGCAGATACTTGCTGTTCGTTGCCGTGACGATATCGTTGCCGGCGATATCCCAGATGACGAGTTTTATCGCCGGATCCTGTTCGATGAGTTTTGTTTTTATCGTGACGCCGAACGTCGACAGGTATTTGTCGGAAAATGTGTGATCGACAAATCGCGCCACGACACTCGTCTTGCCGACACCGAAGTCCCCTATCAAACAGATCTTTTTCGTTACTGGTTCAGCAATCACGATGGCGTAGCCGGGATCCCGCGATGATAAAGCAATTATGTCCCGGATCGGTCACTTCGTTGCCATGTTGCCGGAAGCCGACCCGTTCGGCGCTAGATAGCGCCGATGCGGCGCCCGATCTCCGCGTATTTGTCCAGCCAGCGCAGCACCGTGTCCCGGTCCTCGGTCGGACAGCGCGGGATCGCGCGTTCGATGCAACCAAGATCCGCAAAGCGCTGCAGGTCTGCTTCCGGCGTTTCGAACACGTCGAACATCGATATCGACACGGAGCCCGGCGCGCGACCCTGCGCTTTCAGGCGTTCGTTCAGGTCGTCGATATCGGCCTGCAAATCGCCGTGGAACAGACCGATGGGGATCCAGCCTTCACCAAACTCCGCCACGCGCTGGCGCCCGAATTTCGACCCGAACGTGCCGAGGATCACGGGCGGATGCGGTTGCTGTACCGGCTTCGGGTATGACCAGATCCTGTCGAAGTTCACGTATTCACCATGGAACGTGGATTCGTCCGTCGTCCACAGTTCCTTCATCGCGCGCACGCGCTCCTCGAGCACTTTCCACCGCTTCCTGTAAGGCGTGCCATGGTTTTCCATTTCCTCCGCATTCCAGCCCGCGCCGACCCCGAACAGGAAGCGACCGTTCGACAGCCGATCGACCGTGGCCACGGTTTTCGCGAGCGCTATCGGGTCGTGCTCGATGACGAGCGAAATGCCGGTGCCGACCTTGATTGTTTTCGTCACGACCGCCGCCGCCGCGCAACTGACGAACGGATCGGACATGTGGATGTATTCCTTCGGCAGTTCACCCCCGGCCGGCCACGGGGTTTCGCGACTCGCGGGAATGTGCGTGTGCTCGGGGAACCAGACGGATTCGAAGCCGCGTTCCTCGGCAGCGACGGCGAGCTCGTCCGGCCGGATTGAATACTCCGTGTTGAAGCTGAAGACGCCGAGTTTCATGGTCGCTTTACCCTCTCGTTAATGATGCTCACTGCCGTACGCGTTCCCGATCCGGCAACAAACGGGCGTCAGAGCCGAAGCTTTGCTGCCCTCACGTTCGAAGTCCCTCACCTGGATATGAGGGACGAGGCGAGGCGTCGCCTGGCGATCCGCGACGACGTGGTTCAATGATGTTCTGTCGCCAGCGTAGTCGCGCGTCGCGCTCACATCCCGAGTCGATCCGCCATATCGAGGACGTTCTGGAACACGCGCAAGGTCGCGGCATCCACCATCGTGCCGTCGACCTGCGCCGCGCCGCGCCCGTCGGCCACGGCCTCGAGGTAGGCTGCGTTCATCTTGCGCGCGTTCGCGACGACGGCCGGGTCCGGCGTAAACGCGGCCTGGGCGAGCGGCACCTGTGCCGGGTGGATCGCCCACTTGCCGACCGCGCCGAGGAATTTCGCCCGCTCGCATTCGCGCACGTAACCTTCCGCGTCCCTGAAATTCGGGTACGGCCCGTCGATCGAATCGAGCCCGTGCATGCGCGCGGCAATCGTGATCTTGTTGCGACCGTAGTGCCACACGTCGGCGGGATACGGATAGTCGCTACCGAGCGCGTCGAAATCGATGCCCTGCGCGGCGGAATAATCACCGACCCCGAAGATCAATGCTTCGAGCCGTGAATCGGCGGCCGCGATTTCCTCGACGTTCACCATCGCTTCGACTTCCTCGATCAGCACTTCGAGCCCGATCGTTTTCTCCATACCGATCTTCGTTTCGATTTGATCGAGCAGCAGCGCGACCCACTTCACGTCGAACGCGGAGCGCACTTTCGGGATGATGATCACGTCGAGATTCTCGCGCGCACCCTCGACGACCTCGATCACATCCTCGTAGGCGAGATGTGTTTCGAGGTCGTTGATCCGTACGCAACGCACCGTCGTGCCCCAGTCGTTCTCGTTCAGCGCCGTGACGATCTTCCGCCGCGAGGCGACTTTCTCCGATGGCGCGACGGCATCTTCGAGATCAAGGAAGACGTAGTCGAGATCCATGGCCGCGGCCTTCGCCATCATTTTCTCGCTGCTGCCGGGCACCGCGAGTTCGCAGCGGCGGATTCTTGCCGGTCGGTCGTGTGGTCGCATGATGCGGGAAACTCCTCGGTTCGGGCCTGACTCGATGGTTTGAAATAAAGCTCGCGATCAGTCCGCGTTCACCCAGTGACTGCGCCGTTTCAGCAAGACGCGCCGGTCGCCTTCGAACACGATCTGATCCTTGTCGTTCACACCCCAGTGATGGAACTGCACGATCCCGGCGTCATCGCGATCGGCGTCGCTTTTGTCCGTGACCTGGCTGTACGCGTACAGCGTATCGCCGTGGAACACCGGGTTTTTCAGCCGGATGTTGTCCAGGTTCAGCTCCGCGAGCGCGTTCTCCGCCGTATCCTGCGCGGCGAGGCCGATGATCATCGAAATCGTCACCCCGCCGAACGCGACCCGTTGTTTGAACATGTGGTCGACCATAATCGCTTCATCGAAATGCGCCGAGGCCGTGTTCATGACGAGGTTCGTGATCAGCACCTGGTCCATTTCCGTCAGTGTCTTGCCGCGCGCGTGCTTCAGGATCTCGCCTTCCGTGAAGTCTTCGAAATAACGGGTCGTATCGTTTGCGTTGGCCATCGCTCGTGTCCGGATCAGCCGGCGGGCTTGCCGAGCAGGTGGTCGGAGATGATGCGCAACTGGATCTCCGAGGTGCCCTCGAAGATCTTCGTCAGCCGCGCGTCGCGCCAGTAACGTTCCACCGCGTGCAGTTTCGTGTAGCCGGCGCCGCCGAGGATCTGCAGCGCTTCGCTCGTGACCCGCTCGGACATTTCGCTCGCGAAATATTTCACCATCGAGGCTTCCTTGTCGCAGCGCTCGCCCTGGTCGATACGGTCGCAGACGAAATACAGCAACTGCCGCGCGGCTTCGATTTCGCTCGCCATGTGCGCGAGCTTGAAGCGGATGGCCTGGAACTCGCCGATCGGTTTGCCGAACTGCATGCGCTCCTGTGCGTAGGCCGTCGCATCTTCGAGCGCGCCCTGGGCGAGACCAATCGAGCGCGCCGCCGTGTGTGCACGCGCTTCGTCGAGTCCTTTCGCGAGCGCGTAGAACGCCTTGCCCTCCTCGCCGATCTGCGCGTCGAGCGGCAGGCGGAAACCATCGAACGCGAGTTCCCACGTTTTCCAGCCGAAGTAGCCGATCTTCGGGATATCGCTGCCGTGCACCCCGTCGGGTAACTTGCCGCGCTCCTTGTCGATCAAAAACGTGCTGATGCCGAGGTGGCGGCGCTTGCCATCCGGTGGCGGCGCGGTGCGCGCGAACAGCACGATGTAGTCCGCGCCGTCGGCGAACGTACACCAGTATTTATTGCCCGTGATCACCCATTCGTCGCCGTCGCGTTCGGCGCGACAGGAAATCGAGGCGAGATCGGAGCCCGTATCCGGTTCCGACAGCGACATCGCCGCGAGATACTCGCCGCGCGCGACCCGCGGCAGGATTGCACGACGCTGGTCTTCGTTCAGCAGATCAATCATGAGCGTGCCGTTACCGCGCGCGATCAGGCTTGCCACGCTCATCCAGCCGCGCGCGAGTTGCTCGGCGATGAGGCAATACTCGAAGCAACCGAGACCGCTGCCGCCGTATTCCTCCGGCAGGCGAATACCGAAGTAACCCATGTCCGCGAGCTTGTCACGCAGGCTACCCGGGATTTCCCCCTGCACGGGGTCGAGTTCGTTCGCGACCGGCAACACTTCGTTCATCGTGAACTCGCGCGCGACCTCGCGCATCATCACGCGCTCTTCGGTCATGAAGCGATTTTCGGCCGCGCTCATCGGCTGCGCCTGATCAGATTCGAGCGTTTGAAATCTATCACGCGCTCGCCGTCGGACTGAAAGCCTTCCGTGTGCCACGTGACAATGCCGAAGTCCGGCCACTTCTTCGTATCGCGCTTGTCCGTGACCGTGCTTTTCGCGGTGAGCGTCGCGCCCGCGAGCACGGGGCGATGATGGGTCAGTTCCTCAACCCCGAGGAACGGGCCCATGCCCGCTTCGCTCAAATCCTCGACACTGAGGCCGAACACCGTGTTGAAGATGAGCAGCGGGTTCAGCAGGATGTCGGCATGACCGTGCGCTTGCGCGTAGTCGCGGTTGAAGTAATGCGGGTTGTAATGCAGCGTGAGCGTCGAATACAGCGCGTTTTCCGCCTGCGTCAGCGTGCGGCCCCAGTGGTGTTCGAACACCTGGCCGACGGTGAAGTCGTCGAAGATGTTGCCCTTCTCGACGGTTATCGCGGCGGCCGCGAGGCCGGCGGCGTCCAGTGTGGCGGGTTCGATCATGTTTTACCCCGAGGGTGCAGCGATTCGCGTGCGGGCCGCCAATAGTATTCGGCGGCGCCGCACCGAGGCAACAAACGGCCGCGAACGCCGCGATCATTCACGTTCCGGCCACACCTCGTTCAGGCTGCGCAGCGCGCCCACCGCAACCGGCCAGCCGCCGTAATGCGCGATGTGGGTGATCATTTCCTCGATTTTCGCGCGCGGTATGCCGAGATTCTTCGCGCCCGTGAAATGCACTTTCTGCTCGGGCTCACGGCCGAGCGCCGTGAGCACGGCGCACGTGACGAGCGAGCGTTCCTCGAGGGCGAGCGCCTCGCCCTGCCACACATCGCCGAACAGGTGTTCGATCGTGTACTGGCTGAAACGCTCCGGAAACGGCAATGCGGTCGGGGGTGATCCGAACAGGCGTTCCATGACGGCTTCACCTTTTGCTTTTTTGTCGTCGCTCATGTGTGTGCTCCCCGGGTTGTTTTTATGCAATGGCGACGCACATCGTAACGCCACCGGCAGGCGAGGTCATGTCGCGACCCGGGCGCACGAGCGCAGCGCGGCAGGCCGCCGTTCGCCGGTAGAATCATGACCCTGCAACGACGGAAAACTGAACCACGGCGTAATCGCGACGTCAGGGGAAGCATGCCTATGAGGATTCAATCGAGCCTGCTCGCCACCATGCTGGCGATCATGGCGACCGCCACGCGGCCGGCCGCGGCGGCGTCGATCACGCTGTACGAGACCCGCCTCGACGAAATTTTTGCGCAGGCGAGCTTCGGCGCGAGTCCAATCGATATCCGCTTCCTCGAACCGGTTGAACTCGTGGCCCCGGAACTGCTCGACATCGATTCGGCAGCGGACTACGAACGCCTGCGCTTCACGTACATCGAGCGCTATCCGGTGACCACGATCCGCATGTTTTTCGTCGACCGGATCGGCTTTTGCGGCAGGCCGAAGCGGCGCGGGATTGGCGGCTGCACGAATTCGACGATCGTCGTGTTGGATGCGCAAAAAGTGCGCGGTAACCCGGATCGGCAAGGCGTTGATGAACTGATGGCGCACGAACTCGCGCACATCTTCCTCGGCAACGGTCACTCCCGCGGTCGCAATCTGATGAACCCGTCGATGGCGAACGGGCGCGACGAGCTGACCCCGGAGCAGGCCGCCCTGATCGTGAACGGCCGGGTCGGCCGCAGTGATTCCGGACCGTTGTGGGTGCAAACCGACGAGCGCGGACGCTACCTCGAGATTGTGCCGGTGCTCGTGGTCGCGAAGGCGGGTGATCCCGCCATCCGGCCACCGAGACGTTACTGAATCCCACCGGGCGGAACGGTCATGAACCGGTTGCCACGAGCACCGCAATTCGACCCCCCGCGCAGTGGCACTAATTCGGTGCCGCGCACCGATGTCGTGCGCCGAGACGCGAGAGTTCCGCGAGAAAACCCTCGCGCGGAGCAATCTATGAGAGCTACGCCACAAAAACCGACCGTAACCACGCCCGAAAGTGTGCTCGCCGTCACGCACCGCCCTATACTTCAAGCTCTGGATGGGACGGCATCAGAATCATCCCGCCAGGCAGTATTCGAATAAAGATAAAACAGGACGGATGTGACGATGCAACGCGATTTTACGCCGCGAAACGGCGGACGAACCCCCTTGATTCACGCGGCCATGGCCCTGCTCCTGGCGAGCCTGTCGTCCCCGGCCTGGTCCGCGATGGTCACCCTGCACGAAGCGGCCGTCGAATCGATTTTTGCCCAGAGTGGTTTCGCGGATCCCATCGATCTGCGCATCGGACCGACGATCCAGTACGTCGCGCCGGACCTGCTGAACGTGGACTCCTCCGCCGAATTCAACCTGCTCAGAAACAATGATTTCGGCTTGCCGAACACGACCGTACGGCTGTTTTTCGTCGATACGATTTCGTGGTGTGGTGCCAGCGGTACCGTGGCCGGTTGCGCGAACTCGACGATTGCGATATTCGATTCAGCCACGGCGGCGAGCCCTACGGTCGGCGACGAACTCATCGCGCACGAACTCGGTCATGTCTTCGGTCTCGATCACACGAGTGGCAACAACCTGATGAACCCGAGCATCAACGACGGACGGAACGCACTGACCCTGGTACAAATCACGGAATTGCTTGATGACTACAACGTGCTCTTCGACATCAACAACAAACCGTACGTCGACATCGCGCCGGTCCTCGTCGTCGCGGCCGCAACCGCGGTCCCGTTACCCGGCGCCGCGCTGCTCATGCTCGGCGCATTGCTGCCGCTCGGCGCCGCCCGCCGCCGCCGCGCCTGATCCGGTAAATCTGCTTACCGCCCGGCGGTTACGCCTCGCCGTAACCGCCGCCCCCGGGCGTTTCGATCACGATCCGATCACCCGCTTCGAGTTCGCACCGGCTCGTCGCCGCCAATAGCTCCTCGCGACCGTTAGCACGCACCAGCACATTCCTGCCCACCGCTCCGGGGGCGCCGCCGGCGATCCCGTACGGCGGCACGCTGCGGTGACCCGACAGGATCGATACCGTTACGGGTTCGAGAAAACGGATCTCCCGCACCACCCCGTCGCCACCCCGATGACGTCCCGCGCCGCCGCTGCCACGGCGAATGTCGAAGCGTTCGAGGCGCACGGGAAAACGCCACTCGAGGACTTCCGGATCCGTCAGGCGTGAATTCGTCATGTGCGTATGCACGGCGTCCGTGCCGTCAAAATCCGGCCCCGCGCCGGAGCCGCCGCAGATCGTTTCGTAGTACTGATACTCTGCGTTGCCGAACGTGAAATTATTCATCGTGCCCTGCGCCGCGGCCATCACCCCGAGCGCACCGTAGAGACAATCCGTAATGCATTGCGAGGTCTCGACATTGCCCGCCACCACCGCGGCCGGCGGGTTCGGGTTCAGCATCGAGCCGCGCGGCACGATGATCGTGACCGGTTTCAGGCAACCGTCGTTCATCGGGATGTCGTCATCGACCAGGGTGCGCAGCACGTACAACACGGCCGCACGACACACGGCCGCCGGTGCGTTGAAGTTCGTCGCCGTCTGCGCCGCGCTGGCGGAGAAATCGATCGTCGCCGAGCGCGCATCCGGGTCGACCTCGATCTGCACCGCGATCGCGTTGCCGTCGTCCATCGGATAGCGGAACGCGCACGACTCGAGTACCCCGAGCACGCGGCGCACGGCTTCTTCCGCATTGTCCTGCACGTGCTGCATGTAGGCCTGGACGACGTCGAGACCGAAATGATCGACCATGCGCCGGAGTTCGCGCACGCCCTTGTTGTTCGCCGCGACCTGCGCTTTCAGATCCGCGATGTTGTTCGCGGGGTTACGCGCCGGGTACGGTTCACGGCCGAGCAGTTCGCGCAACGCGGCCTCGCGGAATTCGCCGTGTTCGACGAGCAGGAAGTTGTCGATGAGCACCCCCTCCTCGTCGATCGAGCGGCTGTCGGACGGCATCGAACCCGGGGTGGAACCGCCGATGTCGGCGTGGTGTCCGCGTGAGGCGACGTAGAACAGCACCTCATTCGCGGCATCGCCGTGATCAAACCGGAATACCGGGGTCACCACGGTCACGTCGGGCAGGTGGGTGCCACCGTGGTACGGGTCGTTCAACACGAACACATCGCCCGGTTTTTGCGCGTTGCCACGCGCCGCGATGACGTGACCAACGCTTTCACCCATCGAGCCGAGATGCACCGGCATGTGCGGGGCGTTCGCGATCAGCGCCCCGTGTGCATCGAACACGGCACACGAGAAATCGAGCCGTTCCTTGATGTTCACCGACACCGCCGTGTTTTGCAGCGCCGCGCCCATTTGTTCCGCGATCGACATGAACAGGTTGTTGAACACTTCGAGCATGATCGGATCGGCGTCCGTGCCGATCTTGCGTTCGCGCTCGAGTGCCTGCACCCGGGTGAGGACGAGCGACCCGTCCGCGAGCAGCGCCGCATCCCAGCCCGGCTCGACCATGACCGTGGCCGTATCCTCGATAATGATCGCGGGGCCGGCAATGCGCTGCCCCGGCGCGAACGCGTCGCGCAGGTACACCGGCACCGCGCGCGCCGCGCCGTCGAGGAATACCGGCGTTAGATCGACCGGTCGCGGTGGTTCGGCGCGCGCGCCGGTCAGCGCCGGGTTCACGGCAAGCGGTGGTGCATTGCCGCCACTCGTGGCCTCGATCGCGAGCGCCTCGACCACGAGCGGGGTCTCGCCCATGACAAAGCCGAACTGCGCATGGTAGGCGCTCTCAAACGACGCCCGGATGTCGGACTGATCCGCGTGGTCGAGGATCAGCGCATTGTCCGAGCCCGCGTAACGCACGTACGCGCGCCGGTTGAACGTCATCGCGGCGGGCGCGATGCCCTGGGCGCTCAATTCGTCGCCGGCCGCGGCGCCAAGTTCATCCCAGATCGCCGCGAGCGCGGCAGCCGACAACTCTTCGAGCGCGCGTTCGACGGCGCGTTCGCGGATCGCCTGGATCGCGGCGAGCCCCATACCATAGGCCGACAACACCCCGGCGAACGGATGCATGACGATTTTCGTCATGCCGAGCGCGTCGGCAACGAGGCACGCATGCTGACCACCCGCCCCGCCGAAACAACTGAGCGCGTACTCCGTCACGTCGTAGCCACGCTGGACCGAGATCTCCTTGATCGCATTCGCCATATTCCCGACGGCGATGCGCAGAAATCCCTCGGCCAGCGATTCCGGCGAGTGCGTCGTGCCGGTCGCGGCGTTCACCGTCAGCGTGAGTTCGCGGAACTTCGCGCGCACGACCCCGGCGTCGAGCGCCTCGTCGGCGCCGGGCCCAAACGTGTGCGGGAAATACTGCGGCAGGATTTTGCCGAGCATGACGTTGCAGTCGGTGACCGCGAGCGGACCGCCACGGCGATAGCACGCCGGTCCCGGGTCCGCGCCGGCGGAATCCGGACCCACGCGCAGGCGCAGGCCGTCGAAGTGCAACAGCGAGCCGCCGCCCGCGGCGACCGTGTTGATCCGCAGGATCGGCACACGCATGCGCACCCCGGCGACTTTCGTGTCGAACGCGCGTTCGAATTCACCCGCGTAATGCGACACGTCCGTCGACGTGCCGCCCATATCGAAACCGATGATGCGGTCGAAGCCCGCCTGTTCACTCGTACGCACGGCACCGACCACCCCGCCGGCCGGACCGGAAAGAATACTGTCCTTGCCCTGGAACAGCGCCGCCTGCGTGAGCCCGCCGTGCGACTGCATGAACATGAGCCGCACCCCGTTCAGTTCGCTCGCGATCGAGTCGACGTAACGGCGCAGGATCGGGGTCAGGTACGCATCGACCACGGTCGTATCGCCCCGGCTGACGAATTTCATGAGCGGGCTGACGACATGCGACACGGAAACATGGCTGAAGCCGACGTCGCGCGCGATTGCCGCGGCTGTCGCTTCGTGCGCGTGGTAGCGATAGCCGTGCATGAACACGATTGCGACGGAGCGGATCCCCTCGGCGAGCGCGCTTTCGAGGGCCATCCGCACGGCGTCTTCGTCGAGAGCCTGCAGGACTTCGCCGTTCGCGGCGATCCGTTCACGAACTTCGGCGACCCGCTCGTACAACAGTTCCGGCAGGACGATGTGGCGGGCGAACAGATCGGGGCGATTCTGATAACCGATCCGCAGGCCGTCGCGAAAACCCGCGGTCGTGAGCAGCAAGGTACGCTCGCCCTTGCGTTCGAGCAGTGCGTTCGTCGCGACCGTCGTACCCATTTTTACGACGTCGATGCGCTCGCCCGGGATCGGGTCGTCCGCCGCGAGGCCGAGCAGGTCGCGGATACCCTGCAGCGCCGCGTCGCGGTAGCGTTCCGGATTTTCCGACAGCAACTTGTGCGTCACGAGCGCACCGTCGGGGCGGGACGCCACGATATCCGTGAACGTACCACCGCGATCGATCCAGAATTGCCAGAGTGCTTGCGCCATCGCCTTATCCTAGCGCACGCACGTCGCGATCGTCGCCACGGCGAACGTTTGCGTCCGGAAATAAAAAAGGCCGAGCGTAATGCTCGGCCTTAATACCCTGGTCTCGTTCAGCGCCGCGGGTTTCGCGGCGCCGAAGCGGCGATAATTATTCGCCGGTGACGGGGCTCAGAATTGTTTCAACAGCGCCGACGCCAACCTTGGCTGCGCCCGTGACTGCCTGCGAGGCAGCTTTCGCCGTGCCCTTGACCGTACCGGTAACCGTGCCAACCACCGGGCCGTGTTTCTCGGCGTCTTCGGCAACACCCTCGACAATCTGTCCGGGCGACGTGACGGTTTCCACGACACCTTCACCGGCGCGTTCCATCTTCGTTGCGTCTTCAGCAAAAGCCTGGGACGACAGTCCGAATGCGGCGCTTGCAACTAAAGCGATAACGACCTTATTCATCTTTTCTCTCTCCTAACTCGATTGAAGTGCCTACTATCGGATCGCAATCGTACACGAGTCCACTGCGGGAACAAGCCGTTAGGGCGCCGACGGGCTGCGTCTGTGACCATAGTCACCGTTGACGATGTGTCTATCGACCGCGAACCGCGGATCCTTGAATCGGACGCGTTCCCGGGCGGCGGGCACACCCGTCAATTTACCCGGAGATTTCTAAACCCAGCCTGAACCGAAGCGTGCCCGCGACCCGCGGGACGCGCGAGCGGACGCTATGCCTGCGACGGCAATCGGGCTACGCTGCGCGGTCCCAACAGAACATCGCAACGAGCGAAATGAGGAGGATGCCCGTGGACCTAGGCGTAATGATTTTTCCGACCGACAAATCGATTCAACCCGTACAACTCGCGAAGGAAGTCGAGGCGCGCGGATTCGAATCGCTCTGGTTTCCCGAACACAGCCATATCCCGACGAGCCGGGAAACCCCGTGGGGCGGCATGAAAAACGCACCGCCGCTGCCGGAAATGTACTGGCGCTCGCATGACCAGTTCGTCGCGCTGGCCGCGTGTGCCGCGGTTACCGAGAAACTGCGACTCGGCACCGGTATCACGCTCGTCGCCCAGCGCGATCCGATTTGGCTCGCGAAGGAAGTCGCGAGCCTCGACATGATTTCGAACGGCCGCTTCGAACTCGGGGTTGGCTACGGCTGGTGTGTCGAGGAAATGCGCAATCATGGACTCGATTACAAGAAGCGACGCGCGATCCTGCGCGAAAACATCCTTTTGTGCCGCGAACTGTGGACACAGGAAGAAGCGAGTTTCTCCGGTGAGACGATTCAGTTCGAGAAAAGCTGGGCGTGGCCGAAGCCGGTGCAAAAACGGCTACCGGTGGTCATGGGTGGCGCGGCCGGGCCGAAAACCGCCGCGCACATCGCGGAATTCTGCGACGGCTGGATGCCGCTCGGTGGCGCCTACGATTTCGACGGCGGTAAAGCCGAAATCGCGAAGGCCTGCGAGGCCATCGGTCGCGACCCCGCAAGCGTTTCCATCGGCATGTTCTACGCGATGGGCTTCGACGCCGACCAGGTCAAGGAACATTCCGACAAGGGCGCGGTTCGCGGCATCCTGCCGCTGCCGTCCGAAGGACCGGACGTCGTGCTGAAACTGCTCGACGATTACGCGAAACACCTGTAACGGCCATCGCCGGTACGCCGGACCCTCGTGTCGGGTCCGGCGTCCGCGCGGTTTTCCCGCGCCCTACTCGCCGGCGACGATGATTTTCCCGATCTGCTGATTGCCTTCCATGTGGCGGTACGCGGCGGCCACGTCGGCGAGCGCAAACACCCGATCGATGACCGGCGTGTAGGCCCCGCTGGCGAACCCGGCGCCGAGTTCGGCGAGCGCACGTTGCGTGCGATCGGGGTACTGGAACAGGTTGTAGACGAGGTGAAAGCCGCACACGCGCAAGCCCTTGCCGATCGCGGGAAACAGGGGAAACGGCGTCTCGGCCATCGACAGGGCGCCGTACTCGACGATCGTGGCTTCGATCGCGGCGCCTTCGGCGAGCGTGCCGAGGAAATCGCCGGCGACGGGATCAAACGCAATATTGAAGCCGGCCCCGTTCGTGATCTCCATGACCCGCGCGGCGAAGTCCTCCTCCCCCGTCGCAATCAGGTGGTCGGCACCCGCGGCCATGATCGGATCCGCTTTCGCGCGGCTGCGCGAGGTTGCGATTACGGTTGCACCGAACGCCTTCGCGATCTGAATCGCCGGCAGACCCACGCTCGAACTCGCCGCGGAAATCACGACGACCTGGCCCGCGCCTTTCGTCAGACCGCCCACCTCGACGAGACCGCCATAAGCCGTCGGATACGCCATCCAGATCGCCGCGGCCTGTTCGAACGTCATCCCGTCCGGCTTCGGCGCGAGCGCCGCCACGGGGACGAGCGCGGTTTCGCCGATCACCCCGTACTTCGCCGGCGACATGTTCGGCGTGATCGACACTTCGTCACCGACGGCGTAATCCGTCACCCCCGGGCCGACCGCCGTGATGACGCCGGACCCTTCGACCCCGATCCGCGACGGGCATCGGGGTTGCTCGAAATACTGACCCTGCAGGAACAGGTATTCGGCGCGGTTCAGGCCCGCGGCCTTGACGTCAACCTGGACTTCGCCGGCGCCGGGTTCGGCCGGCGCTTCCTCGACGATCTTCAGATTCTCCGGGCCACCGGGTTGATCAAAACGAACGATTCTTGCCATGGGATAAGGACTCTCAAAGGGTGATTGACGAACCGGGGACGATAGCCGCCCCTGCGCTGAGCGCAAGTACATTCGCGCCCGCCATCACCGTGCGCAGGCCGTGCAGTCCGGCGCTAGTTGTCACGATGAGTCAGCCGCAAATCGTTGATCTGCTGGTTCACCTCGGACTCGTCGAGGCCGAGAAACGTGAGCATCTGCCCGCCGATGATGAGACTGCTCTCGAGCATCTCCGGCACGACCCGATCGGCGCCGAGGCTGATCAGCTCGTCGAAATCCGAGTTTTCGTGGCACCGCACGATGATCGGGGTGACGATGCCCTCGTCACGGATCTGCTCGATCGTGAACTTCGCGGCGGCCGCGGACGAGAACGTCAGGATCGCGAGACGCGCATTCGTGATGTGACATTGCGCGAGTATCCGCGGATCACTGCAATCGCCGAACACGACATTGGCACCGCGCCGCCGCTGGCGCCGCACGACCTCGGCGTTGTTTTCAATCGCGGTGTAGCCGATGTTGTTGCGTTCGAGCAGACGCGCCAGCGTCTGCCCGACACGGCCAAACCCGCCGACGATCACGTGTCCGCCGCTGTGCGTGACGAGCGGCTCGGGCTCCTCCTCTTCGGGCGGGGAGTCGGGCCAGTAAGCGAGGATCCGTTCGGCGATCGGATCGACGAAACGAATCAGCAATGGCGAAATGAACATGCTCAGCACCGCGATCGCGAGGACGAACGATGCCTGTTCCACCGGCAGCACCCCGTGCAACTGGGCGACGACGATCAGGGCGAGCCCGAATTCTCCCGCCTGCGCGAGCGTAATACCCACGCGCAGCGCCGCACCACGACGTTCGCCCATGAGACGCGCGAGCACCGTAACGACGATGACGTTCATCACGATCAGCGCGGCGGTGAACAGCGTAATACGAAGTCCGTATTGCGTGACGACCCCGAGATCGATCCCCATGCCGATCGTGACGAAAAACAGCCCGAGCAGAACGTCCTTGAACGGTCGGATCTCGATGTCGATACGATGCCGGAACGGCCCTTCCCCGAGCATCATGCCAATCACGAATCCCCCGAGCGCCATCGACAGGTGAAACGTGTGCGTGAGCCAGGCCGCGAGCAGCGCAATGACGAGCGTCGTGAGCACGAACACGTCGTCGGAACGGGTACGCGCGACTTCGTGGTAGACCCGCGGCAATATCCACTTGCCGACACTCATGAGCAATACGAGCAGCAGCGCACCTTTGACGAGCGCGCTGCCGAGTTGCTGCGCGATGCCGGTATCCGTGCTGCCGCCGAGGATCGGGACGAGGATCAGAAACACGACCGCGATCAAATCCTGGAACAGCAGGACCGCGATCGCGAGCTGGGCGTAACGCGAATCGAATTGCTGTAACGCAGCGAGCTCGCGGGTCACGATCGCGGTGGACGACAGCGCGAGCGCGCCGGCGATCACGATCGCCGCTTCGAGAGTCGCGCCCCACCAGTACACCGTGAGCGCGAAGATCAGGGTCGTGAAAAAGACCTGGGCGCCGCCGAGTCCGAACACCGGTCGCTTCAGCGCGACCATGCGCGGCAGCGAAAACTCGAGCCCGAGTGAAAACAACAGGAACACGACCCCGAACTCCGCAATCAGCGTGAAACCGGCGGGTTCGACCCAGCCGAGCAGCTGTGGCCCGATGATCGCGCCGGCCACCATGTAGGCGATGATCGACGGCAGACGCAGGCGTGAAAACAGGATTGCGACGAGCAGTGCCGCGCCGAGGATGGTGGCGAGTTCCTCGAAAAAGTGAAATTCCATGATGGTTTTCGGAACCGGTGGTAGCGCGTGAAGCCAGTGGGTAACGATAACTGTGGCCCTCGGTCGCCACAAGAACCGCAGGCATTTTGTCGCCGGCGATCGAATCGCCTATTCTGCACACTTCCTGTACGAGGACTGGTGATGGCCGCACGCGAAGAAAGACGGAGCTTTTGGACCTGGGGTTATGTCTCGGACGAGCCCGACTTCGCGGCACGCAGCGAAGCGGCGCGCAAACTCAGCGCGCGCCTCGGCGCGGTCGTCGACCCGCCACCGGTGCCCGACATCGACACCATCGAACTGCGTGCGAGCCGCGTGTCGATACCGGCGAAACTGCAGGCCTGGGTGAACGACGATCACGTCGATCGCCTCGTGCATACGTACGGCGGCCACCCGCTCGAACTGCTCGCCGCATTGCGCGGCGAATTCATCAATCCGCCCGATGCGGTTGCACACCCGCGCACGGAAGACGAACTCGAAGCCACGCTCGCGTGGTGCGACGCGCACGGCCACACGGCGATCCCGTACGGCGGCGGCACCTCGGTCGTGTGGGGGGTGAACGTACCGTCACAATGCGACGGCGCGGTAACGATCGATCTCGACAACCTGAATCGCGTACTCGAAATCGACGAGGTCTCGCGCGCCGGGCGCTTCCAGGCCGGTATCCTCGGCCCCGATCTCGAAGCCGCACTGCGCCCGCTCGGCCTCACGCTGCGACATTTCCCGCAGAGCTTTCCGTGGTCGACGGTCGGCGGCTGGGTGGCGACGCGCTCCGGCGGACACTACGCGACGAACCACACGCATATCGATGATTTCGTCGAGTCGACGCGCATGTTGTCGCCGGCGGGCTGGTTCGAATCGCGACGCCTGCCGGGCAGCGGCGCCGGGCCGAGTCCTGACCGGCTCGTGATCGGTTCGGAAGGCACGCTCGGGATCATCAGCGAATGCTGGCTCAGACTGCAGAAACGACCGGTGTTCCGCGCCACCGCGGGGGTGGTTTTTCCCACCTGGCAGGCCGGCTGCACGGCCGTGCGCCATATCGTGCAGGCGAAATTATGGCCCGCGAACCTGCGTATCCTCGACCCGGTCGAGGCGGGGAACAACGCCGGCCTCGACGGCACGCAGTCGCTCGTGATCATCGGCTTTGAATCGGCCGACGTGCCGCAGGGCGAGAACGTTCGCGTTGCCGTCGCCATCGCGCGCGAATTCGGCGGCATCATCGCCGATGAGAACATCGTGATCGACGACGGCCAGGGCCATGCCACGGGCCACGAAGGCCCGGTTGGCGCGTGGCGCAATGCGTTTATCGGGGTCAACGCCGGCCTTACGGCCGGGCTCGGCCTGCTCGCCGACACGTTCGAAACCGCGACCACGTGGGACAACTGGCCCGAGTTCGACTGGCTCGTGCGCGAACGGGTAGGCCGCGTACTGAAAGAAACGATGGGCGACAGCGCGATGCTGTCGTGCCGCTTTACGCACGTCTACCCGGATGGTCCGGCGCCGTATTACTCGTTCAGCGGCGTCGTGAAGCGCGGCGGGGAAGCGGAAGTGTGGCGGCAGATCAAGGACGAAGCGACCGCGGTACTCGTCGACGCGGGCGGCACGGTAACGCACCATCATGCCGTCGGGCGCATGCACGCCGAGGGCTGGGCCGATCAACGTCCCGCGCTATTCGGCGATGTACTCAGGAGCGTGAAACGCACGCTCGATCCGAACGGGATTCTGAATCCCGGGGTCCTGTTCAAACCCTGAACCGGGCCTCGCGGGCCGGGTACGCTCCGGGTCCGTCTGACGCGCGGAGACGGGATCCGCAATGCGTAGGGGCAAGGCACGCGGCGCACGCAACAGCGGTTGTGTTTCGACGCACCCGAACGCCGGCATCGCGCCCTCCGGGCGCCGGATGCCGGGTCATGACCTGTGCAGAGCTTCTCTATACCGCCGTACGCATGATCTCGCCGACGAGGCGTTCGAGATCGCGGATTGAACGACAGGAATCGACCCGGTCACACGCCGTACCAAGACGACGCATTTCCGAATCGCCGGAATTCCAGAACGCTTTCGGCTCCGGGTTCAGCCACAGCACGCGGCGCGCGCGTTCGTGGATCCGGCGCAGGCTCGCGACCCCGGGGTCGCCATAATTCGAACGCGCATCGCCGAGGATCAGCACGGTGGTGCGGTGATCGATGTCGTCGAGTACCTGCGCTTCGAGATCGGACAGCGCGCGGCCGTAATCCGTCGAACCCCAGCCGTGTTTTTGCAGTGCCTCACCGATCGCCTCTTCAGCGGACTTGTGTTCGAACAAGGCCGTGATTTCCGCGAGCTGACTCGAAAACGCGAACGCGCGTACTTTCGGGATCACTTCCGTCACGCTGTACAGGAACAATAATAAAAACCGCGCCGCGTTCGCGACCGAACCCGACACGTCGCACACGGCCACGACTTTCGGGCGCTCGACTTTCTTGCGCTTCCACACGGTTTCGAACAACAGGCCGTCGTATTCGATGTTGCGCCGGATCGTCTGGCGCACGTCGAGCTGGCCGCGGCGCGCTACCTTGCGTTTACGTGAATGCAGCGCGACGAGACGTTTCGCGAGCTTGTGCACGAGCGCCTGCATGAACTTGAAATCGCGGACTTCAACCGCGGACAGCGGCGTCTTCTGCAGGATTTCCTCGCGCAATTCGGGCCACGCGTTCGCCGTATACAACAACAACTGGCGTTCAACCTGTTCGCGTACTTCCGCAATCAACTGCGCGCGCAAGTGAGTCAGCGCCTCGGCCCGCGCCGGATCCCCGGCATCCCGGATCGCCGCTTCGAGCGTTTCGATACCGATGGTCTCGAGGATCCGCCGCATGAACATGCCGCGTTGCGTGAACAGGCGAATATTCGCCACCCCCGCCTCGCGCGCCGCGTTCGCGACTGCCATCTGCAGTTCCGCGCGCCCGCCGCCGCCGGCCATCATCGTCGCGAGTCCGCCTTCGCCACCCTCGCCCTCGCCGGACTCGCCCGCATCGCCCGCCTCGCCGGCACAGCCGGTGCCGCCCGCCTGCGCGGATTCATCGTCCGCTGACCCGTCGGTCGCGGACGCCGGCGGATCGAGTGCATCAACCCCGCCCATGTCCTCGGCGAAGAAGAAGCGCTCGAAGCAGTCGGCGAAACTCTGTTTTTCCTCCGGGGTTTTCGCGAGCACCTGCGACAGGGATTCCTTCAGCAGCGCGCGATCGTCGAAACCAATCGCGTCGACCGCCGCGGCCGCGTCGATGCTCTCGGACGTCGAAATGCGCACGTTCGTCGCACGCAGGGCACGGATGAAATCGGTGAGGACCTGCGTCATCGGTCGCCTTGCGCGGGCCGGTCCTTAACCGCGCGCTCAGCGCGCGCCGAGTGCCTGGCGGGTCATGCCGACGAGTTCGGCGTCGATGTTTTCGATGTCGTCCTGAAATTTCAGCAGGACGTTCAGCGTCTCGCGCACGAGCTGCGTATCGAGTTCGTCGGCGTGCAGCAACAACAGCGTGCGCGCCCAGTCGATCGTTTCGCTGACGGCCGGCACTTTTTTCAGATCGAGCGTGCGCAGGTGCTGCACGAAACTGACGATCTGACGGCGCACGGATGCCTGCAGCTCCGGCACGCGCGATTCGATGATGCGTTGCTCGAGATGCGTATCGGGGAACGGGATGTACAGGTGGATACACCGCCGTTTCAGCGCATCGCCGATCTCGCGTGTGTTATTCGAGGTCAGGAACACGACCGGCGGTACTTTCGCCGAGACCGTGCCGATCTCGGGGATCGAGATCTGGTAGTCCTGGAGCAGTTCGAGCAGAAACGCTTCGAACTCCTGATCCGATTTGTCGATCTCGTCGATCAGCAGCACCGCGCCGTGCTCGGCCCACAGCGCTTTCAGCAGCGGTCGCGGTTCGAGGAATTCCTCGTTGAAAAACGTGTCGTCGAACTCGTGCAGGCGTTCCATCGACGCCTGCAGGCCCTTCGCCCCCTCCATCAGGTCGCCGAGCTTTTCCTTCAGCACCTGGGTGTAGAGCAATTGCTTGCCGTACTTCCATTCGTACAGGGCTTTCGCTTCATCGAGACCTTCGTAGCACTGCATGCGGATCAGCGGTTTGCCGAGCAGTTCGGCCGTGGCTTTCGACAGTTCCGTCTTGCCCACCCCCGGCGGGCCCTCGATGAGCACCGGCTTTCCCAGCCGCTGGGCGAGGAAGACGGCCGTGGCAATGCCGTCGTCACAGATATACCCGGTGTTGCCGAGGCCGGCTTTAATCGCGTCGATGGCGGCGCGCGGGGAGTCCGCGGGGTTCGCTTCGGTGGTCACTGTTGTTCACTGTCCTGACGGTCGCTGCAGCCCGGCAGACTAGCACGCGCGCCGTGATCGAGGCGAGGCACGGGCGGCGGCGGCGCCGCGGCGCTGCACCGGGTTTCGATCGCGGCTGAATACGTGCTGCAAATTATGCAACACTGACCCTGACGGGCCGGGTACCCTCCCCTCAAATCGAGGCGAAGGGACTCAGGATGGGGTGCAGACAGTGGTTCCGGTCCCGAAGCCACAGTCTCTCGGATTTACGCACACCGGTTTAGAATGGACCGCACCGATGACGGCGAATGCCGCGAAAGCACATCGCGTACCTATGAGGCCGGGGACCGGGAATAATGGATAAACCACGCAAAAGTGGTCAACTTGATCACGCCGCGCTGAGTCGTCGCCGTTTGCTCGGAGGCGCGCTCGGGATCGGGATCGGACTGAACCTGAATCCCGCGCTCGCGAAAGCCGACGACCCGCGCAAACTGCCGCCGCAGATCGACGACGACCTGATGTTTCCGAGCTGGGAACATGAGGACCGACCCGTGATGCTCGACGACGTACCGCTCGAAGGTCCGCCACTGCTGGCCTACCCGCGCGACCCGGCGACCGGGACGCGGCGCGAAAAATCACGCCTGAACCAGATCCTGCTCGTGCGTTTCGATCCGGCGCGGCTGGATGAAGCAACGCGCGCGCTCGGCGTCGCCGGCGTCGTCGCGTATTCCGGGGTGTGTACCCACACGGGATGCAGCGTCACGGAATGGAACACCGAGGCACGCAATTTTTTGTGTCCGTGTCATGCCTCCGAGTTCGATCCGCGCGCACGCGCGACGGTGATCGGGGGACCGGCGCCACGCCCGCTGCCGATGCTGCCGCTCAGGCTCGCGGAGCACGCACTGAAAGTCGCCGGGCCGTTCAGCGCCCGGGTCGGCGCGAAGAAGTAAGCGCAACCGGGCTCCGCACGATGCAACGCCGACGTTCATGGACCAGGTGCCCGTCCCCACGAATCGAAGGGACGGCACCGGGGTGGGGTGCGGAACGTAACGCCGCTCCCGCAACCGCAGTGTCCCGCATTTACGCCACCCAATGTTGAGAACCGCCATGACGAAACTTCCCGCCGTGTTCACCATCGCCGTATTGTTCTGCGCATTTACCGGGGTCCACGCCGGAACGGACTACACGAGCGTTACGGATGCCCGCCTCGAAAAGCCGGAAGCGGAGAACTGGCTCATGTATCGCCGCACGTACGACGGCTGGGGTTACAGCCCGCTCGATCAGATCAACACCGCGAACGTGAAGTCACTCGTACCGCTGTGGTCGTACTCCACCGGGGTGGAAGAAGGTCACCAGGCGCCGCCGCTCGTGAACGACGGCATCATGTTCGTGTCTACCCCGCAAAACCAGGTCCTCGCGATCGATGCGCGCAGTGGCGATCTGATCTGGCGCTACCGTCGCGAACTGCCCGATGATCTGCTGCAGATGCATCCGACGAATCGTGGGGTCGCGCTGTATGGCGATACCGTGTACCTCGCCACCGTGGATGCGTTCCTCGTCGCGCTGAACGCGAAAACCGGCGAAGTACGCTGGGAGGCGGAAGTCGAGGATTACCTGTCCGGGTATTACATGACGATGTCGCCACTGATTGCGCAAGGCAAGGTCATGGTCGGCGTATCCGGCGGCGAATTCGGCATCCGCGGGTTTATCGCCGCATTCGCCGCCGATACCGGGGAACCCGTGTGGAAGACCTATACGATCCCGGGGCCGGGCGAACCGGGGCACGAAACCTGGCCCGGCGATACATGGAAACACGGCGGCGTGCCGGCGTGGCTCACCGGCAACTACGATGCCGCAACGGGGATCGCGTACTGGGGGACGGGCAACGCGGGGCCGTGGATCGGCGCAACCCGCAGCGGCGACAACCTGTATGCCTCGTCCGTGATCGCGCTCGACGTCGCCAGCGGCAAGATCGCGGCGCATCACCAGTATCACTGGAACGACAGCTGGGACTGGGATGAAGTGAGCCCGCCGCTGCTGATCGACGTGACCCGCGACGGCAGGACGATCAAGGGACTCGTCCACGCCGGACGCAACGGCTACCTGTGGCTGCTCGACCGCGCCGCCGGTGCGATCCGCTACGTCGACGCGCAACCGTTCGTGCGCCAGAACGTGTTCACGGGTCTCGACGAAAAAACCGGCCGCCCGACTTACGCACCCGACAAGATCCCCGCTGTCGGCAAGAAAGTCGCGTTCTGCCCGTCGCTGTGGGGCGGCAAGAACTGGCCACCATCGGCCTACAACCCGGATACGGGCTTGCTGTACATCCCGGCGAACGAAAACCTGTGCGCGAGTTTCAATGCCACCCCGGCGCGTTACCTGCCGGGCGAGTTGTACATGGGCGTCACCCTGTCGGACATCGAGGTGTTTCCGCATGACGACGCGAGCGATCACATCGGCGAACTGCAGGCCTGGGACATCGATACGGGCGAACGCAAGTGGACCGCGACGTTCCCGCAACAGCTGTGGGGTCCCGTCCTGACCACCGGCGGCGGACTCGTCTTCGCGGGCGGCACGAACGACCGCTACTTTCGTGCGTTCGACGCCGCAACCGGCAAACTGCTGTGGCAGCAGCGCACGAACTCCGGGGTGACCGGCGTGCCGACGAGCTATGCGATCGACGGCAAACAGTACATCGCCGTGCAATCCGGCTGGGGAGTCGACGCGGCGCGCGGCCAGGCGATGCTGAATGCAAGCATGGGTACGGACATCCACGTGCCGCAGGGCGGCGTGTTGTGGGTGTTCGCCCTGCCCGACGAATAAGTACACCGCCGTCGCGCGCGGCGGCCCTGCGAGGAGCACGAACATGGCAGAGTTTTGTAATGTCCGCATCGAATCCGGGATCACGGTGATCACGATCAACCGGCCGGAAGTCATGAACTCGCTGCATCCGCCGGCGAACGCGGAGATGGCCGCGGCCGTTGCTGCGTTCGAAGCGAACAGCGCCTCGCGGGTAGCGATTATCACGGGCGCCGGCGAGCGCGCATTCAGCGCCGGTAACGATTTGAAATACACGGCCTCCGGCCAGAAGCTCGAAATTCCGCCAACCGGTTTCGGCGGGCTCACGCGCAATTTCACCCGGCGCAAACCGGTGATCGCCGCGGTGAACGGGGTTGCGCTCGGTGGCGGTTTCGAAATCGCGCTGGCCTGCGATCTGATCATTGCCGCCGAGAACGCGCTGTTCGGCCTGCCGGAACCGAAGGTCGGCCTGGCCGCGCTCGCCGGCGGCCTGCAACGCCTGCCACGCCAGATCGGTGAGAAGAACGCGCTCGGCCTGATCCTGACCGGCCGTCATGTCGATGCCGCCGAAGGCAAGGCGCTCGGCTTCGTCAATGACGTCGTGCCGGTCGGCAAGGCGCTCGAGCGCGCGCTCGAGTGGGCGCGCACGATCGCGTCGAATTCGCCGCAATCGATCCGCACGAGTCTCGACGTCGTCAGGCGCTCGCTCGATATCGCGAGTCTCGAAGACAGCATTGAAGAACCCTACGCGAGCGTTCAGGCCCTGCGCGACGGACCCGATGCCGTCGAAGGTCCGCTCGCATTCGCCGAAAAACGCGCGCCGAAATGGGCCGACTGAACGCAAGCTGATCAAGGAGCCGCCATGATTCCCGACAACACACCTGTCATCGTAGGGGTCGGCCAGTTTGTCTCGCACGACGAACCGAGCCCGGACAAGCTGCTCAGCGCGCTCGACATCGCGGCGTTCGCCGCACGGCGTGCGCTCGAAGATACCGGCGCCGCGGAAGCGATCGAAGCGCAAGTCGATGTCATGAGCGTCTCGCGCCTGTTCGAGGATTCCACGCGCAAGGTTGCGATCACGAACAACCCGTTCGGCCGGAGCAATAACGTGCCCGGCTCGATCGCGCGGCGGATCGGGATCACGCCACGGGAAAATGTGTATTGCGCCGTCGGCGGGCAAACCCCGCAGCGGCTAGTGAACGAAATGTCCGAGCGCATTCATCGCGGCGAACTCGGTTGCGCGCTGCTCGTCGGCGGCGAAGCGATCGCAAACATTAAATTCGCCGCGCGCCACGGCTTCGACCTCGACCTGAACGAAACCGTCGAGGGCGATTACACGGACCTGTGGCCGATGAACAACGCGGACAAGATGGTCAGCGACTACGAAATGGCGCACGGCCTGTTTCTGCCCGTGCAGGCCTATCCCTTGTGTGAAAACGTCTGGCGGCAGCGGGCCGGTCATTCCGTGCAACAGCACCGTCGGGTCATGGGCGAGTTGTTTTCGCGTTTCGCGCATGTTGCGGCACACAACGAGTACGCACAATTTCCGCACGAACGCAGCGCGGACTTTCTCGCCACCCCGTCGAAAGACAACTACCTGTTGTCCGAACCCTATACGAAATGGATGGTCGCGCAGGACGCCGTGAACCAGGGCGCCGCGGTCGTGCTGACATCGGCCGGCAAGGCGCGCGCATGGGGCATCCCCGAACAGCGCTGGGTGTCGCTGCGGGGCTACGGCGATTGCGACGATCTGAACGTGATCGAGCGCCCGGATTTGTCGCTGTCCGAAGCGCAGAATCTCGCCGTCGGCCGCGCGCTCGACAGTGCCGGCAAGACCGTCGCGGCGATCGAATACCTCGACGTGTACAGCTGTTTCCCGATCGCGGTGTTGAGCGCGTGTGTCGCGATGAACCTCGATCCGGCGACGACACGCACGCTCACGCTGACCGGCGGGCTGCCGTATTTCGGCGGACCCGGCAACAATTACAGCATGCACGGGATCGCCGAGGCCGTGCAGCGGGTGCGTGACAAGCCCGGCAGCCATGCGCTCGTGATCGCGAACGGCGGCTACCTGTCGAAACATTCCGCCGGGGTCTACGGGCCGCCCGCAAGCGGCGAATGGCAGCCCGTCGACAGTTCCGATCTCGGTCAGCGCCTGCGCGATCACGGACGTGCAGCAGTGACGGAAACCCCGCACGGCGACGCGATCATCGAATCATATGTGGCGGCCTATCAGCGTGGCGAGCCGGCTATCGGCTACATCGTCGGACGTCAGGCGACGGATTCGCAGCGCTTTCTCGCCGTCCCGGACGAGGACGATGTACAAACGCTGCGCGGCCTGTTCGAGACCGAGCCGATGGGACGACGGGTGCGGGTGGACGGCAGCGGTGTCGTCAATACGTTCCGCTTCGTCGCGGACTGAGCGGGTCCGAACGCCGCCCGTCATATCGCTCCATACCGATCCCGCTCGCGCGCGACCGGGCTCGCCCCTTGTCCTCGCCGGTCACCGGCGGTAGCGTGCCGGACAATACTATTGCCGGAATCCAGTGATGCAGATCCTCGTGATCAATTGCGGCTCGTCGAGCCTCAAATACCAGGTAATCGATACGGTGTCGGGCACGAGTGCCACGCGCGGCCGGATCGAACGGATCGGCGCCGAACGCTCGCACGTCGAAGCCCTCGGGGAAGTCATGGCCGCGGTCGCGGATTTCCGCCTCGACGGCATCGGCCACCGGGTCGTGCACGGCGGTGAGCGCTTCCGCCAGGCGCACCTGATCGATGACGGGGTTATCGCCGCGCTCACGGCGCTCGTGCCACTCGCGCCACTGCACAATCCCGCGAACATCGCGGGCATTCGTGCCGCACGCGATACGTTTCCGGATCTGCCGCACGTCGCCGTGTTCGATACGGCGTTTCACGCGACGATGCCGCGACGGGCGTCGACGTACGCGATCGAGCGTGAACTCGCGGCGAAACTGAATATTCGTCGCTACGGTTTTCACGGCACCTCGCACAAGTACGTCGCCGGGCTCGCCGCCGACTATCTGAACGCCGAGCCGGGCGAACTACGCCTGATCACATGCCACCTCGGTAACGGCGCGAGTGTGTGCGCGGTCGAGTTCGGGCAATCCGTCGAAACGAGTATGGGCATGACCCCGCTCGAGGGCCTCGTCATGGGGACGCGCGCGGGCGATCTCGATCCGGCGATCGTGCTCGAACTCCAGCGCAGTGGCGGATTCAGCATCGACGAGGTCGATCGGCTGCTGAACGAACACAGCGGACTCGCGGGCCTGTCCGGGATTGGCGCCGACATGCGTGACCTCGAAACGCAGGCGGCGGCCGGACATGACGGCGCACGCCTCGCAATCACCGTGTTCTGTCATCGGGTAAAAAAATATATCGGCGCGTATGCCGCAACGATGGGCGGGGTCGATGCGATCATCATGACCGGCGGGATCGGCGAGAACAGCGCCACCGTCCGGCGGCGGATCCTGCAACGACTCGAGTTTCTTGGTCTGCACCTCGACGAGGACCGCAACCTCGATGCCGCACCCGATTTCCGGCAGCCGGTGGTCGCGCTGCACGACGAACGCTCGCGCGTGAAGGCGTTCGCGATCGCCACGAACGAGGAACTGATGATCGCGCGCGAAACGGCATCGATCCTCGCCGGCCGTGACGAAGTCACCGCCGCCGGTCCGATCCCGATCGCGATCAGTGCGCGTCACGTGCATCTCGACGAAGCCACGCTGAAAGCCCTGTTCGGCGCCGATGCAAGCCTGACGAAACTGCGCGACATCTCCCAGCCGGGACAGTTTGCCTGCGAGGAGCAGGTCAGCCTGATCGGGCCGAAGGGGCGTATCGACGGCGTACGCGTGCTCGGTCCGCTGCGCACAAAAACGCAAATCGAGATCTCGCGCACGGATGAATTTCATCTCGGCGTCGATGCGCCGATCCGCGCGTCCGGCCGCATCGAGGGCTCGGCGCCAATCACGCTCGCGGGACCGGCGGGGAAAATCGATTTGCCCGAAGGCCTGATCTGCGCCTGGCGGCATATCCACATGAATGGTGAAGACGCCGCGCGGTTCGGCGTCGGGAACGGCGAATTCATCGAAGTTGCCGTCACCGGCGGCGAGCGCGACCTCATTTTTCAGGACGTGATGGTGCGCGTCGCGCCAGCCTACGTGCTGGAAATGCATATCGATACGGATGAGGCGAACGCGGCGGAACTCGGTCGCGGTGCAAGCGGCAACCTCGTGTACACCCACCTCGGCGACGCCGCGCACGCGGTCATGCGCACGAAGCGGATCTGAGCGCTTGTTCGTGCCCACGACCCGGATCGCGTGACGCGTATGCGCTCGGCGGAGCAAATTTCCGGATCCCGCTTCCGCCTCGTTTCGCTGTCCGTGTTCGCGCTGTGCGCGCTGCTGGCAGCGTCGGGCGCGGCGGCCCAGGCGTTCAAATATCAATGGAATATTCGCGACATCGTCGCCGCCGACAGCGACGTGATCGAACTGCGTACGCGTGAGCGCCGGCTGCTGGGCAAGGTGTCGGCAACGCAGATGCGGGTGCTCTACGCCGTCAAGTCGAGTATCGAGGCGGTCGCGGAATTACCGGTGGAACTGCTGATCGTCGATGGCCGGGAACCGAATGCGTTCGCCGGCAGGGGTCGCAACGGCGAAAACATCATCGGGATCAATCTCGCGATGCTCGACATTCTCGGCCTCGACGTGCACGCGGCGGCCGCGCTCATCGGTCACGAAATCGCGCACCTGAAACTCGACCACGGGCGCGAGCGCGCGACGCAGCAGCGCTCCAGCGGCATCATGAAGGTGCTCGGCGGGGTCGTGCTCGGCAGTCTCGGCGTGCCGGCGGGCGGTTTGATCAGCGACATCACCGTCACCGCGATCGCAACGAATTACAGCCGCGACAATGAACGTGAGGCCGACTACCTCGGGGCGATCTGGGCCGTCGAGGCGCGCTACGAAGCCGACGGCGCGGTACGCCTGCACGCGGCGATCTACGAAAAATCGCGCCACGCGCCCGCCCCGTTCCTGTCCACGCACCCGTCGGGACCCGAGCGCATCGCAACGCTGCGCGAACTCGCCGCGCGATTATCGCCGTAACCGCCGCGCCACCGGGCGCGCTGAAGGGTCGCGGTGAAGAATCCGCCGCCGGGTCGGCGGTGAAAGGCACGGACGTGCGGCAGATCACGCTGCGAACCCGGGGCCCGACGGTTTCAGAATTTCGAACGCGTCCCTAAAATGTCGGGAGCAGGCGCACGCCATGTCGGCGTCGCTGCATCCGGGAGAGAACGCATGGCAGCTTACGCACTCGTGGAGTTGACGATAGACGACGCGGACGGCATGGCGCCGTACATCGAAAAAGTCGCGGACACGGTCGCCGCGCATGGGGGTAAATACCTGATCCGAACGCACGAGGCGGAAGTACTCGAAGGGACGTTCGGGCAATATCCAATCAAGGTCATACTCGAATTCCCGACTATCGACGCGGCCAGAGACTGGTACAACTCACCGGAGTACCAGGCAATCCTGCCGGCACGCCTGAACAGCTCGCGGGGTAATTTCCTGCTCGTCGCAGGGCTCTAGTCCGGCACTTGCGCGGCAAACCGGTCCTGTTCGAGCTCGCGCAGTATCTCGACGCCGGGCTCGACCCGGCCAGCGCCGTCGCCCGCATTCTCGCGGACAAACGCGCCGACCGGCGCGCGCTCGATCGACTGCGCACGGCGCTGCGCCGCGGCCAGTCACTCGCCGCGGCGCTCGCCGCCACCGGCTATGCCGGCAAACTCGATGCCGCGATCATCGGGGTCGGCGAACACGCGGGCAAACTTACCGCGGCACTGCGTGCCGTCGCCGAGCGCGCGGAGCGCCGCGACAGTCGGGTCGCGGCTTTGCGCGCGCGCCTGTGGTTGCCGAACTGCGTGCTCGCGATCGTGATCGGCAGCAATATCGTGCGCGCGTTGAGCGCCGGCACCCCGTTGTCCGCGGCGCTGCTCGACGCCGCCATCGTGGCGATCCCGGTGCTCGGGGTCGCGTATGCGATCACCGCGGCACTCGCGTGTGATTCCGTCGCGTGGCTCCGGCTCGCGTGGGCTTTGAAACTGATCGATTCGAGCGCGCTCGTGCGCGAGTATTTCGAACACACGTTCTTTACGCTGTTGGCATGGCAGGCGGACGCGGGGGTGGATTTCATCGCCGGCGCGACGAACCTGGGCACGCTGATCGACGATCCGGCATATCGCAAACGGGTGCAACGCTACCGCGCCGCGCTGCGGCGCGGGGACAGTGTCACGACAGCGCTCGCCAACGCGGGTCTGCTTTACGGTAAGGAGTTGACGCAGGTGCTCAGCACCGCGGAACACGCCGGCCGGATCGCGTCCGCGCTCGAACATTACCTCGAGGCGCGCGGTGAGCAGCTCGAACGCACGACCGACGCTGCTTTCGCCTGGCTGCCGCGCGTGTACTACGCGGCGGTGTTCGTGATCGGCGGCTCGTCGCTGCTGTAACGGCAAGCGTTCAGGCGGTGTCGCGCGGATCCGCGCGCCCGGCTAGGGCGCCGCGGGTGCCGGGGCCGATCCGTCGAGACCGGCGGTACGAACATCCGCCAGGATCTTGTTCCCCGATTCGATCAGCGCGGTGCCTTCGCGGATTTCCGCATTCCCCTTTTTGATTGCGGCATTACCTTTGTCAATCAGATCCTGGCCTTCCTCGACCATGTCGAGCGCGTCGTCCCAGTCGGAAGCGACTTTCCGGAAGCGTTTCGCCTCGGCAAACAGCTTGTCCGGATCGTCCGCGCCGCCGGCTTTGCGCGCGAGCGCCTGGTAGCGTTCGCGACTGTCCGCGACTTTCTCGTCCCCTCTGCGCACGAGCGACTTGCCGTCATCGATCTGTCCGTTGCCGTCTTCGATACGCTCACGGCCTTTGTCCACGAGCGCTTCTCCCTTCTTTAGCTGCGCTGCACCATTCTTCGCCGCCTCCTGGAGGTACGGCGACAGGCGGGCAATTTCATCCGGCCGGAGCTTGCCGGTCGTAACGTCCTGCGCACCGGCGAATTCGGTCGCGCCGAGGACAACGACGAGGGTCATCCCGGCCAGCGTGGCCGGACCTGGTTTCATTGTGTGTAACATGCTTTTCCTTCTCCGTTGCCTGAACGGGCGAACGGTCACCGGCGGCGGCCCGAACCGATCCCGTGCGGCCGCTGTGACCCTGAACCGGCAGTCTACACGTCGAGCCCGGGAATTCCGCGGTGACTCCCGTCGATCGCGGTTGCGCGGGCCGTACCGCGCCGTTTTGGCCTCGTGCGACGGGAACCGGTACCATTGGAGTCCGATTCGCTGCGAGGCATGTGCGATGGCCGGGTCATACGAATACCTTCCGAAAGACACGCAGGGAATCGTCATCCGGAAATTCGCCTTCGATTTTCCCGACGACCTCGACCCCGTGTGGATCCCCGACGACCCGGTGCGATCGCATTTGTTCAACGGGCTGTCGCTGACGATGCCTAACCTCGAACCGTATTTAATCAAGTCCAGCCAGGCCGCCATGGCGTCGATCGCGCATGAGGAAATCCTCGAAGACATGCGCGGCTTCAACGGCCAGGAAGCGCGTCACTATCAGTGCCATCGCCGCCTGAACGAACTGTTGAAGACGAACGGCTACCCGGAACTCGCGAAATCGTTCGCGCGAGTTGTGCGCCGTCGTGTACAACGTTGGACCGTTCGCGCTGCGCGCGCTGTCGCCGGCTTACAATCCGCGACAGGAACGTGATCCCGAATGGTACGAGAGCTGGGTGAGCGGGCACGCGCGACTCGGCGCCGATGATGCGCTGCCGCTCGTGGATACGACGAACCCGGATATGCCGGTACCCTTCGACAACGCCGCATAACGGCGCGATTGACCTGAACAAACGAGGCGAGAGGCTATGGAACGACTGCAGCAATTAATGTTCGGGCACGGCTTGCTCGTGATCCTGGTGGCGATGCTGGCCGGCTTCATGCTGATGTTCAACCTGCTCGGCGGGGTTGAAATCTGGCCAGGCACGATCGTCGAGATCCCGATGTATGGCACCGCCGCCGGCTGGGTCCGCGCACACACGGGCGGCGCGCTCAACGGGGTCCTCGTGATCATCGTCGCGCTCGCCTTGCCGAAACTGAACCTCGGCGCATTCGCGCAGAAATTCACGGCCTACGGCCTCATTTACAGCGCCTGGGCGTTCACCGTGTTCTACTGGCTCGGCAATGCGTCGAGCAATCGCGGCCTGTCGATCGGCCCGAGCGCGCTCGGCGAGCCCGACATGATCGGTCTCATTGCGTTTCTGCCGGGACTGCCGAGCGTCGTCATCGTACCGGTCGTGCTCTTTCTCTGCGCGAAAGGCGCACTGTCGCGCTGAGCGCGCGGGGGCGGTGTCGCTTCTTTAGCGGAGTCACAACACGATGGAAGAAAACGAATTTCGCGCCGAACTCACGGCCGCGGGCTACAGCGGACCCGAACTCGTCGCCCGCGACCCGAACCTGTTCAATGCCGAACATGTCCACGATTTCGCCGTCCATCTGTTGCTGCTCGACGGCGAACTCAGCATCACCGCCCACGGTACGACAACCACCTGCCGCGCCGGGGACACGTACCGGCTCGCGGCCGGTGTCCCGCACACGGAACGTTACGGGCCGCAAGGCGCGCGGGTGCTCGTCGGGCGTCGGGACGCATAAGACCCCGCGGTCGCAGGCGCTGGCCCGGATCGGCCGTGAACGATACCGGCGCGCAGCCGTTCGCTCACCGGGAACACACGACGCACGACCCCGGCGGCCGCACGTGCCTAGCGCGGCACCCCGCCGCGCAACAGTATGCGCTGATGGATACGCTGCTGACCGACGGGAAAGTCCATGTTCACGGAATGGATCACCGAGCGATTGTCCCAGATCAGGATATCGCCGCGCCGCCAGCGGTGGTGGTACTGGTATTGCGGCCGGGTCATATGGGCATGAAGGTGATCGAGCAGGGCGTCGCTGTCGCGGCGATTCATACCCACGATGCGGTCCGTGCGATTGGAATTGAAATAGATCGCCTTCGCGCCGGTCACGTCGTGCGTTCTGATCAGCGGATGCTCGACGTCGCGCGTATCGGCTTGTTCTTCGGGCTTGCGCGCCTGGGCGCGCGCCGGTGCCCGTCGCGTGTCGTAACTGTGGACCGCGCGTAACTCCGCATACGCCGCCTTGTCGGCCGCGCTCAAATCCTCGTAGGCCGCCTGTGCGTTACAAAAGCGCGTTTCCCCGCCGCGCTCGGGGATCTCGAGCGCCTGCAGCAGCGTCACTTTCGCCGGCTCGGCGAAATAACTGTCGTCCGTGTGCCAGCCGCTGCGGCGATCGAGTTTCAGGTCGGCGGGTTTCGCCGCGGCGGTTTTATACGTGCTGTCGAACACCGACACCTCCGGCACGTCCGCATCACGCGCGTCGCGCAGGAGCTGTAATTGCGGCTCCCCGAGACCCCGCGCGAGGCGCACGAACTCCGTCGGGGTCAGTGGTGCGCACCGCAGGCACACGAGATGGTGATCGAGCAAGGCAGTTTCGATCGTTGTCGTCAGCGTGTCGTCGATTCCCGACGCCGGATCGAAGCCGGCGATCTCGATCCCCAACGCGCTATCGAGCGGTTTTGTACGCAGCATGTCGAGCCTCCGTTCGCAGCGCGCCGCTGTTTGCGTCCGGACAGTGTAGATGATTCGCGCAACGCCCCGCATCCCGTGAACACGCCAGGCGCGCGGCGCGCGCCCGCCATCGCGGCGTGGCCATGGCCACCGGGTTTATCCCGGGGTGCCACCCATGCGGGCCAGCAGTTCCGCGGTCTTTTCCTGCATCAAGCCGATGTCGCCGCGACTCTCCACGTTCAGCCGCAACAGCGGCTCCGTGTTCGACGAGCGGATATTGAAGCGCCAGTCACGGAACGCAACGCTGAGCCCGTCGACGTGATCAACGTCCACCGCGCCGGGGGTATACGCCTGTTCGATGCTTTTGATCACGGCCTGCGCGTCGTCGACCTTGCGATTGATCTCACCGCTCGCGGGGAACAGCGCCACGCGTTCATCGACGAGCGCGGCGAGCGACTGTCCGCTCGTGCACATGATTTCCGTCACGAGCAGCCACGGGATCATGCCGCTGTCGGCATAGGAGAAATCACGAAAATAGTGATGCGCGCTCATCTCACCGCCGTACACGGCGTCGTGATCGCGCATGACCTGCTTGATGAACGCATGACCTGATTTGCTCAATACGGCTTCGCCGCCGCCGGCCGCGATGACTTCGCGCGTGTTCCAGGTGAGTCGCGGATCATGGACGATACGCTCGCCCGGCGATTTCGCGAGGAACGCCGCGGCGAGCAGACCCACGATGTAGTAGCCTTCGATAAAGCGCCCGGCGCCATCGAAAAAGAAACAGCGATCGAAATCGCCGTCCCAGGCGAGTCCGAGATCGGCACCGGACTCGATCACCGCCCGGCTCGTCACCGCCCGGTTTTCCTCGAGCATCGGGTTCGGCACCCCGTTCGGAAAACTGCTGTCCGGTTCGTGATGGATCTTGATGAACTCGAACGGCAGCTGCGCTTCGAGCCGATCGACCACGGGACCCGCGCCACCGTTACCCGGATTGACGACGATTTTCAGCGGCTTCAATGCGGCGCGATCGATGTAGGACATCAGGTGCGCGATGTAGGCCGGGTAGATATCGTGCCGGCTCACGCTGCCGCGCGTCGTCGGCACGGGGAACTCGTTGCGCTCGGCGAGGGCGCGAATTTCGACCAGGCCGGAATCGGCGGAGATCGGACGCGAGCCCTCGCGGACGAATTTCATACCGTTGTAATCCGGCGGGTTGTGGCTGGCCGTGACCATGATCCCGCCGTCGAGTGACTCATTGAACGTGGCGAAATACGCGAATTCCGTCCCGCCGAGCCCGATATCGACGACATCAACCCCGGCATCCGTCAGCCCCGCGATCAACGCGTCGGCGAGTGCATCGCTCGATGCCCGGATATCGCGGCCGACGGCGACGGTGCGCGGTTCGACGAACGCGGCATAAGCGCGGCCGATGCGGTAGGCGATGTCTTCGTTCAGTTCCGCCGGTACGCGTCCACGGACGTCGTAGGCTTTGAAACAGTCAATCGTGCTCACTGGGTCTCCTTGCAGGTTCGGGTCCGTTCACGGGATCTGAGCGCAAAGTATACGCACGCGCGACGCTGATCGCCGGTATCGGGGAGCCCGGATTCGCAGGCCCGGCCCGGCCCTGCCGTGAAGCACGAAGAAAACGCGCGAAAAATATCGAAAAAAAACTGTAAGGAATTCCGGGCTCGCGCGACTAAGCACTGAACAGCAAATTTCTTGCATGATTAAAACCGGAGATACCTCATGAAAACACTGATAGCCGCCATCCTCATCGTTGCCGCGAACAGCGCCGCCGCCACCGGCTTCAGCCCGTGGTCGACGCCCCATCCTGACGCAACGAACGCACCGACAACGAATGTCGAAGTTGCTGCGCCCGGTTTCGCACCGTGGCGCGAGCGTCACGTGACGGACGAGATCCGGTTGGTGCCGAAGTCCGGGATGGCATCGAAAAACGGGCAGGCGAACGTTTTTCGTCCCTGGTCGTAATCACGAGCCTGGCAGCCGTCGCCGGTTCCGACACCGGCGACGGCATCTTGCCAATACCCGGCAGGAGTCTCATAGTGCGTTCACCGCGATTTCCACGGGGCCGGACATCTTGCAGGCTGGTATGGACAAGCCCGAGCAGTGGCTCGACGAACACGGTGACGCGTTGTTCGCGTTCGCGCTGGCCCGCATCAACGAGCGATCCGCGGCCGAGGATCTCGTCCAGGAAACACTGCTGGCAGCCTTCGAGACACTCGATGATTTCCGTGGCGGCGCATCGACGCGCACCTGGCTGATCTCGATCCTGAAGAACAAACTCATCGATCGGATCCGCAAACTCCGGCGCGAAGCCCCGCTCGATCCGGACATCGTCGACGACGCGGAGTGGCAGGCGAAATTCGACGACACCGGGCACTGGGTCGTGGCGCCGACCGGATGGCGGGATCCGTCCACGGTCGTGGAGAACGATGCACTCGGTGATGCGCTGATGCGCTGCATCGCGCGCTTGCCGGAACAGCTGCGAACCCTGATCGTGTTACGCGATATCGACGGCGTCGATTCGCGGGAATTGATCGAAATCCTGAATATCTCGAGCACGAACAATCTGTGGGTGATGCTGTCACGCGGGCGCGAAAAGCTGCGTGACTGCATGGACAAAACCTGGTTCCGGGAGATCTGATCGATGAACAGTTGCGAGCGCGCCTCGGAATTAACGTCCGCGTCATACGACCGCAAACTGAGTGCGAGCGAATTCCTCGGCCTGTGGATCCACCGCGCGCTGTGCCCGCCGTGCCGGGCCTACCGGCGGCAAATGAATAAATTACGCGAACGCACCCGTGAACTCGGTGAAGCGCCGCCGCGTGGGGTTGCGCTCGACGAAACGGCGAAGGATCGGATCCGCGAACGCCTGGCGGCGCGAAAACCACCCGAGTAAGCCGGCGACGAGCGGGTTTCCTTAAGGAACCTCTGAATAAGTCCGGGCCGAGCAGCCTGTGCCCATGCGGTTCGAGTTCAAGGCGCAAAGCGCACGTAATAGCTGGCTATTGCGAAGCTTTGTAACGCAGAAA
>MRWG01000389.1_pt1 | contig 58125 bp, 63 predicted proteins | sample 1013341 | NCBI WGS metagenome assembly MRWG01 (sample SAMN06117577, study PRJNA244670) | biofilm metagenome | biome: Water; feature: Cathode Biofilm; material: Biofilm; isolation source: microbial consortium enriched at the cathode of a solar microbial fuel cell | place: USA: District of Columbia ...
CGGCCCGTGCCTGCAGGTTTCGAGACGGTCCCGCAAGGGATCCGGGTAAATCTCCGCGTGCGGGATGCCTCGGGCATCACCACCAAAGCGTCAAATCGGACACTCGATGTCCGCCGTGCATCCCGCACCCCTCTCATATCTCCAGGGCGCAAGCTCGTGGAGGGTTTTGTGCTGGGTGCCATCACCAGACACCGCTTTCTCCGGATTTATTCCGGGGCCCAGTGGCGTTTCAGATGCAGGCTCAACCAGACCCCGGCACGGGGGCCGGGGGAAGTGGAGGGAGGGTGTAAAACGTGCGCTCAGGTCTTGTCGCGGGTCAGGAAGAGCACTTTGGCGGCGCCGTATTCCTTGACGGTCTGGCATTGCCAGCCCGGTGTTGCGGGGTCTTCATCGGCGCCGACTTCGAGGACGGCGACGGCATCCTCGCTGACCCATTTGCCCTCGACCAGTTTCGCCAGGGTCTTTTCGCCCAGGCCATGGCCATAGGGCGGGTCGAGAAAGGCCAGGTCGAAGGGCGCACCCAGATTGGACGGTTTCTCGCCCAGCGCCGTCGCGTCGCGGCGATGGATGCGGGTGACGCCGAAAAGCTGCAGCGTGTCGACATTGTCGCGGATTGCGCCACGCGCCTCGGCGGCCATTTCCACGAACAGGCAGAAGGCGGCGCCGCGGGACACGGCCTCGATGCCCAGCGCGCCGGATCCGGCATAGAGGTCGATCACGCGGGCGCCGTCGATCGGCGGGCACCAGTCGGCATGCTCGATCACATTGAACATGTTCTCGCGCGCCCGGTCGGAGGTGGGGCGGGTGGAGCGGCCTTTCGGCGCGACCAGGGCGCGATTGCGGAATTTTCCGCCGACGACCCGCATGTCCTAGCGGCGTCCCTGCGGTTTGCGCGGCGGACGGCCAGGGGCGGTATCGCGGTCGGTTGCCGCCGTTTTTCCGGCCGGGCGGCGCACGGCGGGACGGCCGCGGGCACGCTTGAGCGGCTTGGCGCCATCCTCGTCCGCGGCCGGCTTGGGCAGGCCGGGCTGGCCGGCGCCGCCCATCTTGCGCTTCACCGGCTTGCGGCCGGGACGGGCGGGCTTTTTCTTCGCGACAGCCTCGCCGGTGGTGGCGGCCATTTCGACAAGATGCCCGGCCTGGTCGCGCAGCACGCGTCCCGGCACGGCCTTCACCTCGCCGCGCGGCAGATCGCCCAGCTGGAACGGACCATAGGCCGTGCGGATCAGCCGGTTCACCTTCAGGCCGACACTGTCGAGCGCCTTGCGGACCTCGCGGTTCTTGCCTTCGCGGATGCCGATATCGAGCCAGATATTCGAGCCGGTCTCGCGTTCGACCTCGACATCCATCGGGCCGTACTTGATGCCTTCCACGGTGACGCCGGCGCGCAGTTTCGCGATCGCCGCCTCGTCGATCGAACCGAAGGCGCGGGCGCGATAGCGGCGCATCCAGCCGGTGGCCGGCAGTTCCAGGGCGCGGGCGAGGGCGCCGTCATTGGTCAGCAGCAGGAGGCCTTCGGAGGTCAGGTCGAGGCGGCCGACCGAGATCACGCGCCCCATATCCTTCGGCAGCGCATCGAACACGGTCTCGCGGCCCTCCGGGTCAGCGTGTGTGGTCACCAGGCCGGTCGGCTTGTGATAGCGCCACAGGCGCGTGGCGGCCGGCGGGTCGACCGGCTTGCCGTCGACCTCGATCCGGTCGGCCTGGGTGACCTTTACGGCGGGCGTGTCCAGACGCTTGCCATTCAGGGAGATGCGGCCGTCCTCGATCATGCGTTCGACCTCGCGGCGCGAGGCCACGCCGGCCCGGGCGAGGTATTTGGCAATGCGTTCGGACGTATCGGAGGCTTCGCTCACGCTTGACCCTTTCTGGCGGCCGCTCTAACCCGCAGCGGATGACGGACCCGCGCGATACACGTTTTATGGCCCGAGCGCTAGAACTGGCGCAGGCAGCCGCTGAGGCCGGCGAGGCGCCGATCGGTGCGCTCGTGGTCGATCCGGCCACGGACGAGATCGTTGCGGAGGCGCATAACAGGCCGATTGCAGGCCATGATCCGGCCGGTCATGCGGAAATCCTGGCGCTGCGCGCGGCCGCACAGAAGCGGGAGAATTACCGCCTGACCGGGCTGGAGCTTTACGTCACGCTGGAACCGTGCGCGATGTGCGCCGGTGCGATCAGCCATGCGCGGATCGGCCGGCTGGTCTATGGCGCGAGCGATGCCAAGGGCGGGGCCGTGGAACATGGGCCGCGCTTTTTCCAGCAGCCGACCTGTCACTGGCGGCCGGATGTGGTGCCGGGGATACTGGCGGATGAGAGCGCCGCGCTGTTGCGGTCCTTCTTCCGGGCCCGCCGCAAGGGCAGCTGATCTGTCATCTTCGACAGGGCTGCGCCGGGGCAGCCTTACGCAAGTCCTGGAATAATTTGATAAAACGCGTATAAACGTCGTTGTCATAAAACCTTGTCTTGAACGGAATCGGTGTACGGACGAAGAGGAGCGCACTCATCTGGAGTGACAAATGCTTCGTGTCCTGAACAAATCTCTGACGGCCTCGCTCGGCGCCCTTGCCCTGGCGGCGACAGCGCATGCGGCCGATGCCGGTTGTGACGCGTCGCCGCTCCTGCTGCAGGATGTGACCATTGTCGATGCCTCGGGCCGCTGGAGCGACCAGGACATCTTCATCGAGAATGGCCGGATCTCCGCTGTCGGCTCCGATCTGGTGCTGGAAACCGGCCAGGCCGTGACGGTTCTGGGCCGTCCGGGCGCCGTCGTCAGCCCGCGTCCCGAAGCCGAGCCGGGTGCGATCTATATCCGCACCGCAACACGGGCCCCGTCCCGTGCGGGCCGCCGCGAACTCGTCATGCCGGGTGCACCGGCCGACCTGCTGGTCTATGCCGAGGAAACCGGTCCGGGCCAGGTCGAGATGGAAATCCGTGACGGCCGCATTGTCGGCGTCATGCCGGTCTGCAACGGCTAGTCATCGAAGCGCCGACCTCTTCAGTGAGAGCTGGAACCGGTTTCGTGGTCCGGAAATGCGCTAGGCAGCAAGACGGGCTTCCAGTCCGGCAGCCACTGTGGGCCATTCCTCTTTCAGCACCGAAAACCACACCGTGTCGCGCCACTCGCCGGTCCAGCATTTCATGTGCCGGCGCAGCGTGCCTTCGCGGGTCGCGCCCATTTTCGTCATCGCGGCCTGGGAGCGCAGATTGCGGTGGTGGGTCTTCAGCTCCACACGCTCGGCACCGCATTCAAAGGCGCGGCCGAGCAGGAGGTGTTTGGCGGCCGGATTGACCTGGGTGCCGCGGGCCGTTGCGCCATACCAGGTCCAGCCGATCTCCAGGCGTTCATGCTCGGGCACGATGGAGAGAAAGGCGGAATGACCGACCGGCGCACCGTCCGGCTGGCGCCGGACGAGGTGGGAGATCTGGCCGCCGGCCCGGGTGCTCTCCAGCATCAGGTCGAACCAGCCATCGAAGTGCTCGCCATCGCCGCGCAGCGAGGTCAGCGCCCAGAGCTCGGCCTCCTGGGCCAGCGGGCGCAGGGTTTCGCGATGGTCTTCGGTCAGCGGTTCAAGACGGACGAACGCGTTTTCCAGCACGGCAGGTTCAAGCTTCACGGCGCCACTCCGGTCAGGATAACCAAGCCTCTGGCGATGTAGACAAGACCGATCGCCGAGACAATCCACTTGGTCCACTGCCGGAACTGGATATCGCTCATCATTGCCAGGAAGCGGGCGCCCAGCGTGGTGCCGATAATGGCCAGCGGTGCGGCGACGAGCAGCCATTGCGCCTGGGGCAGGCTTTCGGCCGCCAGCGCCGGCAGGACGTAGTAGGCGATCTTGACGACGTGCGAGACGACCTGGGTTGCGGCCTTGGTGGCGACGATACAGCGGCGATCGCGCTCGGTATCGGCGAAGAAGACGTCCAGCAGCGGTCCCGATACGCCGGCGACCACGTTGAGCCCGGTCACCGTGAAGCCGCAGGCCACGGCATGGGACGGCCGGGCGGCGTCGAAATGGACCCAGCGCCTGGGCAGCCAGATCACGCCGGGCACCAGGCCCAGCACGATGAAGAGCCAGGGTTTGGACAGTTCGAAGGTCGCCAGAACGAGGAGGGCCGCTGCCGCGCCGGAGCCGAACAGGTAGATGCCCAGAATGCGCCAGTCGATCCAACGCGCATGCAGGATGGCGCGCCAGCCATTGGACACGCTCTGCACCACGCCATGCACCACCATGGCAGCCGAGACGGGCAGGACCAGCGCCAGTATCCCCATCAGGATCAGCCCGCCGGCCATGCCGAACACGCCCGATATGAAGGCGGTGACGAAAACACCGGTGAGGATGATCAGTCCGGACATGAAATACGGGCTCTCTCGCGCTATATGGCGGGAGGGACACCATACAGGGGAACAGCATGACCGTTACCGTCATCATCAGCGGCGCCGCGGCGCTCATTGGTGCCCTTCTCGGACTGGGCAGCCTGATCAGCCCGGCCTGGGGCGCCTCGGTCGTGCGTCTGCAGCCGATGGCGGACAAGCCGGGTGGATGGGCCGAATTCCGGGCAAGCTATGGCGGTGGCTTGCTCCTGCTGCATGGCGCGGTGTTGCTGGCGATCGTGATGCGCGAGCAGGCCGGCATGGCAAGCGTGGTCGCGGCCGGCTTTGCCGCCGGTGCCGCCTGGCTCGGCATGGCGATCGGGCGCACCGTGTCGATGCTGGCTGATCATGCCAGGCATGGCACGCGGACCGGATACAATCTGTTCTCGGTCGGCTTTGAGCTGGTGGTCGGCCTCGCCCTGATGGCGCCCTGGCTCGCTCATATCGGCGGTTAAGCAGGTCGGCTACAGCCTGTGTGCCGGTGAGGCGGGGACTTAAGCCCCCGCCTTCACTGCAAAACTCCAGGCGGCTTCGGCCATGGGCTGCACCGCGGCCCCCATCTCCTTGGCGCGCTCGTTGGAAGCGTTGCCCTGCAGCGAGCGGGCATAGACGCCCTGGATGATCGAGGTCAGCCGGAAGATGTTGTAGGCGAAGTAGAAATCCAGCTCGGGAATGCTGTCGCGATGGGTGCGGCGGCAATAGGCCTCGGTGTATTCCTCAACGGTCGGAATGCCCATGGAGGCGATATCGATACCGGCGAGACCATTGCGGATTTCCGGCGGCATCACCCAGCCCATCAGCTGATAGGTGAAGTCGGCCAGCGGGTCACCCAGCGTGGAGAGCTCCCAGTCCAGCACCGCGATGACGCGCGGCTCGGTCGGGTGGAAGATCATGTTGTCCAGGCGGTAATCGCCATGGACGACGCTGGTGCGTTCCTGTTCCGGCGCGGCCTGCGGCAGCCACTCGATCAGCTTGTCCATCGCCTCGACCGTGCCCGTTTCGGCGGCACGGTACTGCTTGGACCAGCGGCCGATCTGGCGCTGGAAGTAATCGCCCGGCTTGCCGTACTCCCCAAGGCCTGCAGCCTCGTGATCGATGCTGTGCAGATGCGCCAGCGTGGCGTTGGCGGCGTCGTAGATCGGGCCGCGTTCGGATTTGTCGAGGTCGGGCAGGAGCGGGTCCCAGAAGATCCGGCCGGTGACGAAATCCATCACGTAGAATTCGGTGCCGATGACATCGCGATCCATGCACAGCCCGTGCATTTTCGGCGCGGGGAAGCCGGCCTTGCCCAGCTTGCTCATCACCTCGAATTCGCGGTCCACCGCATGAGCCGAGGGCAGGAGCTTGCCCGGCGGCTTGCGGCGCAGCACATAGGAATGACCCGGCGTTTCCAGCTTGTAGGTCGGGTTGGACTGGCCGCCCCGGAATTGGCTCACCGTCAGCGGGCCTTCATAATCCTCGACCTGCTCGGCCATCCAGGCGGCCAGCCGGGCCTCGTCGAAAGCGAGGGCGTCGGCGACCTGTTTGGTGCCGGAATACTGTTCGTCGATCTTGCTCATTCGCTCAGATACACCGTGCCGTTCTTCATGACGAAATCGACGTCGCGCAGCTCGGAGATATTCTCCAGCGGGTTGCCGTCGACGGCGACAATATCGGCATACTTGCCGGTTTCGATCGTGCCGATATCGCTGTCCATGCGGACATGGCGCGAGGCGTGGATCGTGGCGGTCTCGATGGCTTCCATCGGCGTCAGGCCGGCCTCGACCAGGAGTTCGAATTCGCGGGCATTATCGCCATGCTGCGACACGCCGCTATCGGTGCCGAAGGCGATGGTCACGCCGCCATCATGGGCCCGGCGAGCCATTTCCAGCATTTGCGGACCGACGGCGCGCGACTTGGCGCGCTGATTTTCGGTCATGAAATCGGCGGTCTCTGCCAGTTCGGCCACGGTGACACCGGCCAGAACAGTCGGCACGAGATAGGCGCCATTGCGGCGCATCAGGCGGATCGAGTCAGTGTCCAGATAGGTGCCGTGCTCGATCGAGTCGCCGCCGGCCTCCAGGAAGGCGTTGATGCCGGTCACGCCATGCGCATGGGCGGTGACTTGGCGGCCCATCATGTGGGCGGCCTCGACGATCGACTCCAGCTCGTCGTCGAAGAATTGCCGCTCTACGCCCGCTGCCGTGTCGGACAGCACGCCGCCCGTGGCGGTGATCTTGATCACATCGGCGCCACCGCGGATCAGCGTGCGCACGGCCTCGCGGCACTGGGCCGGGCCGTTGCAGGCAGTCGGGCTGGTGAACTGGTGCAGCACGTCGAGGGCGAAACCGTTGACGTCGGCATGGCCGCCGGTCGGCGTGACGGCGGTACCGGCAACCCGCATGCGCGGTCCCGGAACGAAGCCCGCATCGACGGCATCGCGCAGGGCGAGGGCCGCTTCGAAATTGCCGCCGACATCCTGCACCGTCGTGAAGCCGGCCATCAGCGTGGTGCGGGCATTCTCGGCGCCGGCAAAGGCGAGGTCCGACGGGCTTTCGGTGAAGGTGTTGAAGCGCCGGCCCGGGCCGAGTTCCGATTGCAGGTGGACATGGCTGTCGATGAAGCCGGGCATGACGTAATCGTCGCTCAGATCGATCACCGTCGCGCCGTCGGGCGTCACATAGCCCGCCTGGATGCCTTCGATGCGTTCGCCGCGGACCAGGATGGACTGCTGCTCCAGCGGCGCCTCGCCCGGTATGGCCAGCAGCCAGCCGGCGTGAATGACAGTGAGCGCCTCTTCGGCATCCTGCGCCTGGGCCAGTCCGGCCAGCGCCGTGGCGGCCAGTGCCGTTGCAATGGTTCTCAGCATGATCCTCTCCCCCCGATTTGCGTTTGTGCAAAGGAAGATCATGCCCGGCCGGAAGTCAAATGACTGATGATGTGGGCGGAAAGGGCAATTCAGGAATCTGACCGGCAATTAACTGGTGCGGCCTTTCCCCTGGGCTAGTTTCGTGCCCCGGGAGGCCTGTCATCATGAGCTCAATGGATTTTCTTGTTTCCGCCGCTGCCATTGCCCTGGCAGCAGGACCGGGTGCCGCAGCTGTGGCCGCGTCCGATGCTCTGGACCTGTTCGAAGCCAATCAGATCGTCGCTCTGGGCGAAAATCATGGCATGGTGGCCGATGATGCTTGGATCCTGGACCTGCTCTCGGATCCGCGCTTCGTTGCGACCGTGGACACGCTGTCGATCGAGTTCGGGGCCGGCACGCATCAGGAGACGATGGACCGCTATATCCGGGGCGACGCGGTCTCTGATGCGCAGATGCAAAGCATGTGGTCCGATGGCACGCACAGCCCGATGGGGGTGTCCTACTCACCCTTCTACGAGGCACTGGCGGCACAGATCCGCAACCTCAATCTTTCCGAGCGTCAGGACAATCCTGTTCGCGTCATCCTGGGCGATCCCGGTGTCGACTGGGACGCCGATCCGCTGGCGCCTGGCTGGATTCAGGCCATGCGTGACCGGGACGCTTACTGGGGCCAGGCCACGGTGGATGCGGTCCGCAATGGCGACAAAGTCCTGATGATTGGCGGCTTCGGCCACTTCACTCGTCCGGATGGTGCCGGCCGCATCGCGGCGGCCGAAGCGCAAGGCTATTCGGTGGTTGTGGCGATGAGTGCTGACGGGATGAGCGCGTGCGGTCTCGACGATCTCTGGGCTGGCGAGGACTATGGCGCCATCATTGATGTCAGTCAGCGCCCGGAAGGTCAGATGAATGCCGGCCCGTGTTTTCCCGGTGCGATGATGTTCCGGGAGGGTGCCGTCACTCCGGCCTATGACGGGATCCCGCTTGCGGAGGTGAATGCGCAATTTGTCTGGCTGGGGGACCCGGCCGGCTTTGCCGAAGGGGAAACCTTCCCGCCGCCGGCCGATCCGGATCTGGCGGCGCGCATGCAGGAGCGGGCGGACCGGCTCGGCGTAGAGCCGATTGGCCACTGAACCGCGCGCCAGGCCGCAGATGGTGTACAAAGGCCGGCCGCCTGGGGGCCGGCCTTTGTTGATGTCTTTTGCCAGCCCCTAGTGGTTTTTCAGGGCGCGCCAAGCGATGTCGCGGCGGCAGAAGCCTTCCGGCCAATCGATCTGGTCGATCGCGGCATAGGCGCGCTCGACGGCATAGTGCAGGGTCTCGCCCGAGGCGGTGACGTTGAGCACGCGGCCACCGGCAGCGATGCGCTCGCCCTTGGCATTGCGGCCCGTGCCGGCCTCGAACACCTGCACGCCCTCCATCCGGTTGGCCTCGGTGACGCCCTTGATCACCGAGCCCTTCTTGTAGTCGCCCGGATAGCCGTTGGCGGCGAGCACGACGGTGATGGCCGGGTCCGGCGACCAGGCGATGGCCGGCATCTCGCCGAGTGCGCCGGTGGCGGTGGCCATCAGATAGGGCAGAAGATCGGTGTCGATCCGCATCATCAGGACCTGGCATTCCGGATCGCCGAAACGGATGTTGAACTCGACGACCTTGGGGCCTTCCGTCGTCACCATCAGGCCGGCAAACAGCACGCCCTGGAAGGGGTGGCCCTCGGCAGCCAGGCCGCGGGCGACCGGCTCGATAATGGTCTTCATCGCCGTGTCGATCAGTTCGGGCGTGGCGATCGGGGCGGGAGAATAGGCGCCCATGCCGCCGGTATTGGGGCCGGTATCGCCTTCGCCGACGCGCTTGTGATCCTGCGCCGCGCCGCAATAGAGCACGGTCTCGCCATCGCACAGGGCGAAGATGGACACTTCTTCGCCGGCCATGAATTCCTCGATCACCAGCGTCTTGGAGGCCTCGCCGAACTTGCCCGAAAGGAAGGCGTCGATCTCGGCTTCCGCCTCGGCGCGATCCTCCAGGATCACCACACCCTTGCCGGCGGCCAGACCGTCGGCCTTGAGCACATAGGGCGGCTCGACACGGTCGAGGAAGGCCTTGGCTTCGGTTGCATCGGAGAAAGTGCCGTAGCCGGCGGAGGGCACTTTGTGGCGGGCGTAGAAATCCTTGGCATAGGCCTTGGACGCTTCCAGCCGTGCCGCCAGGCCCGACGGGCCGAACGTGGCAATGCCGGCCTGGCGCAGCCGGTCGGCCAGCCCGTCGCACAGCGGGTTTTCCGGGCCGACAACGACCAGGTCCGCCTCGATCTTCCGGGCCAGTTCGACAAGGCCGTCAATGTCGGACACCGAGCCGTCATGACAGGTCGCCAGTTCGCCGATGGCATCGCTGCCGGGTACGGCGTGCAGGGCCGTCAGGAGCGGGCTTTGCGCGATCTTCCAGGCCAGCGCGTGTTCGCGGCCGCCCGAACCGACAAGAAGAACCTTCATCTTGACCTCATGCCTCTTGGCGTGTCCCGACGCCGACTGTGTGTTCAGGCTCTGCCTAGCCCAAAGCGTTCCGGATCGCGAGTCCGCCGGACCGTTGCGATGCGGGGCGATACATCCTACCAGATGAGACATGAGCGACGCGCCCGGAAACATCCACGAATTCTCAGTCTCCGAACTGGCCGGCGCGCTGAAGCGCACGGTCGAGGACGCGTTCGGCCATGTCCGGGTACGCGGCGAGCTGGGCCGGGTCGTGGTGGCCAAGTCGGGCCATGTTTATTTCGACGTAAAGGACGAGCGCTCGGTCATCGCATCGATCGCCTGGAAGGGCACGGCGGCACGTTTCCGCTTCCGTCCGGAAGAGGGGCTGGAAGTCGTCATCGAAGGGCGGCTGTCGACCTATCCGGGCCGTTCGCAATACCAGCTGATTGTCGAATCGATGGAGCCGGCCGGTGCCGGCGCGCTGATGGCGCTGCTGGAAGAGCGCAAGAAGACGCTGGCCGCCGAGGGCCTGTTCGACACGGCGCGCAAGAAACCGCTGCCCTTCCTGCCGCGCACGATCGGGGTCGTCACCTCGCCGACGGGCGCCGTGATCCGTGACATCCTGCACCGTCTGCAGGACCGCTTTCCCCGCCATGTCATCCTGTGGCCGGTCCTGGTGCAGGGCGAGCAGGCGGCCGAGCAGATCGCCACCGCCATTCGCGGTTTCAACGCCCTGCCCGAGGGCGGGCGCGTGCCGCGTCCCGATGTGCTGATCGTTGCCCGCGGCGGCGGCTCAATCGAGGATTTGTGGAGCTTCAACGAAGAGATCGTGGTGCGGGCCGCGGCCGAAAGCACGATCCCGCTGATCTCGGCCGTGGGCCACGAGACCGACACCACGCTGATCGACTTCGCCTCCGACCGGCGCGCTCCGACCCCCACCGGGGCGGCGGAAATGGCGGTGCCGGTCCGGGCCGAGCTGAAGGCCGATATCGACGCGCTGGGCGCGCGTCTGGTCTCGGCCCTGTCGCGGCATATCGAGCGCCGCCGCACAGAACTGCGCGGTGCCGCCCGCGCCCTGCCACGACCCGCCGCGCTGCTCGATCTCAAGCGCCAGCGTTTCGACACGATTGCCGACCGGCTCGATCCGGCCCTGCAGAACAATGCGGCAGGCAAGCGCGCTCGCCTTCTGGTGCTGCAGGCCGGCCTCAAGCCGGCTGCGCTGAAACGGGATGTCCGGCAGAAGCAGGAACGGCTGGCCGACCGCGGTGCCCGGCTGACCCCGGCGCTTGAGCGCATTCTTCAGCGCGAAACCCGGGCGCTGGATGCCTGGGGCGCCCGTCTGGCCTCGCTCAGCCACAAATCCGTGCTGCGCCGTGGTTTTGTGCTGGTGCGCAATGGTGAGGGGCAACTCGTCCGTTCCGGCCAAGCGCTCGGCAGTGGCGAGACGGTGGAGCTGGAATTCGCCGACATGCGCCGCACCGCGATCGTCGATGGCGAGACACCCTCATCCCCGCCGCCTGCGGCCAAACCGGCCGCGGTCAAGCCCAGGCCGAAACCGCGCGCCAAACCGCCGGCTGCCGGACAGGGAACCCTGTTCTGACGGGACCGCGAGAGACCTCTCCCCCTTTTTGACAACGCATGCTAAGTCGGCCTCATGAGCGATTTCACATTCGACAAGGAATTCCAGGGCGAAGCGATCCTGGAGTATGGCGACAGCGACTTCATCATCCTGAAGGCCGGCGCTTTTGTGCGCTGTTCCGTGACGGGCGATCCGATCCCGCTGGCCGAGCTGCGCTACTGGAATGTCGATGAGCAGGAAGCCTATCGCGACGCGATGATCGCCAAGCAACGCTGGCTGGAACTGCATGCGGAGCCGGGCCAATGATCAGCGCCGTTCTCGCTCTGGCGCTGCAGGCTGGCAGCACGGGTCCAGCCGCTGACCCGATTGCCGATTTCATCGAGGACAATGCAACCAGCGTGCGCGAGATGCGCATGGCGGCTGCGCCCGCGTCCTTCTGCAGCGGAGCTTTCCGGGAAGGCAGTTTCCTGATCTGCCGCTTCCTGCCGGAGGCACGTGTCGAGTTCGGTGAGATGGATGTCCGTGCTGACGCCGATGGCTATGTCATGCTGGCCATTCCGCGCCAGGCGCCGGAAGAGATGCCGCTGCGCATCACCTATGATCGTGCCGACGGCACACCCGGCGAGATCGCCGAACGTCTGACCATCGCCCAGCGCGAATACGATCTGCAGCAGGTCAATGGCGTGCCCCAGGCCACCGTGACCCCGGATCCCTCCACCCTGCCGCGCCGCCAGCGCGAATACGCCCAGAAGCAGGACGCGTTCAATTCCGTGTGGGACGGCACCGGTTTCCTGGATGGCTTCATTCCGCCAGCCGAAGGGATCACGACCGGCGTCTACGGCTCGGCCCGCGTCTACAATAACGGCCATGAAGGCAGCCCGCATTGGGGACTCGACTGGGCCAATGATGTGGGCACGCCGGTGCATGCGCCGGCTGGTGGCCTCGTCACTCTCGCAGAGCCGGACATGTATTACGAAGGCGGGCTGATCTTCATCGATCACGGCCAGGGCCTGGTCTCGGCCTTCCTGCACCTGTCGGGGGTCGATGTTCAGGCCGGCGACGTGGTCGAGCAGGGACAGCTGATCGGCCGCATGGGCGCCGGTGGCCGGGCAACCGGCTCGCATCTCGACTGGCGTGTGAAGCTGCGCAACAGTTTCTACGCCGATCCGGCGACGCTGCTCGATCTGGATCCGCGCGCACTCGACTGATTGCGCGCTTCGCGCTCCGCGTCGCTTGTGCGCCGCCCCCTCAGTCCGCTACGCGGACAGCTCCCCCGTAAACGGGGCGAGCCCCGATCAGGCTTCCCCTGCGAAGCGGGGGAAGTGCCGAGCGCAGTGAGGCGATGGGGGTGAGTAAGCCACGCTCCAGCCTCAGGCGCGGTAGACGTCCTTGGCCCAGCGCCGGTGCACCCAGAACCATTGTTCCGGGGCCTTGCGGATTTCGCTTTCCACCCACTGATTGATGCGGGTCACCGTTTCGACAATGGCGGCATTGCGATCCGGGTGCTGCGAGATCTCGATCGGCTCCAGCACCTCGACGCGGAAGCGCGCGCCTTCGGTGCGCAGGACCGATATCGGCACCAGCGGGCAGTTATGGCGCATGGCAAGCCGGGTCGGGCCGGGCGCAGTCATGGCCGGGTGGCCGAAGAAGGGCGCCGCGATGCCGTCATTCATCTTCTGGTCGTTCATCAGCGCGACCGACTCGCCGGCCTTGAGGGCCTGCATGATCTGCTTGGCGCCTTCGCCGCCCTTGGCGGTCAGCGTCTTCACGCCATAGTCCACACGCATGTTCGAGATGCGCTTGTCGATCAGCACGTTGTTGGCAGGCCGGTAGGTGATGTGACAGGGCAGGCCGGTCTGGCTGATCGCGGCGGCCGCGATCTCCCAGTTGGCATTGTGCATGCCGATCAGCACCAGGGGCTGGCCGGCATCGCGTGCCGCTTCCAGCCGCTCGCGCCCGATGAACTCCACCCGCTCCTCGAACTCCGGCCCGGCGAACACGCCCAGATGGGGCATCTCGCCTGCCAGCCGGCCGAAATTCTCCCACATGCCGCCCAGCAGCCGGTCGATCTCCGGTTCGGCGGCTTCGGGAAAACAGCGCTGCATGTTGATGCGCGCAATGCGCTGGGTGGGCGTCAGCGGACCGATCCTGCGCAGCAGGTCGCCCGCCGCGTCGGACGCACGGTCGATCCCCTTGATCTTGTACCAGGCCGCATAGGCGTCCCAGGCGGCGGCCTCGACGCGCCAGCCGATCCGGGTCAGGAGCGAGGCTCTGCGTTGTGCTTCGATCATGAAAGGGATTTAGCGATCCGTGTTCGCCGCGTCCAATACATCGCGCAACAAACCGTCCAGGGCCGCCGGATTGGCGAACTCGGCCTTCACCGGCCAGGCGATGACATCGCGGCGCGTCTCGCTGTCCAGCCGCACCCAGTCCTTCTCCGTGGTGACCAGGCGGGCATCATGGGCCTGGGCGAGCGCCTTGAGCGCCGCAATGTCCCGCTGCGAATAGGGGTGATGATCCGGATAGTCGGCGATTTCGGCCAGTCGCGCGCCCGCCGCAGACAGGGCGTCGAAGAATTTCTGTGGCCGGCCGATTCCCGCGAAAGCGACGAGCGGGCCATCGGGTGGCGGGGCGGCGGGTTCCAGCCAGGCGTGGAAGACCGGGATTTCCAGATCGGCGAGGCCCAGCCGGTGATAGTCCGGCGTGTGGTCGGGCCCGGGCATCATGACGATCACGGCGTCGGCACGGGCAAGACCGGCGGCGACAGGCTCGCGCAGCGGCCCGGCCGGAAACAGCGTGCCGGCGCCCCAGCCCGCGATACCGTCCACCACCACGATGGAACAATCCTTGGCCAATGCCGGGTTCTGGTGCCCGTCATCCATCACGATCACGCCGGCGCCGGACGCTTTGATCGCCTGCGCCCCCGCGACCCGGTCACGGCTGATCCAGGCGGCGGCTTCCCGCGCCAGCAGAAGGGGCTCGTCGCCGGTCTCGCGGGCGGAATGCTGAGCGGTGTCGACCTGCACCGGCCCGGACAGCGTGCCGCCATAGCCGCGCGACAGGGCGGCGGGTGTGCGGCCCATATCCTTCAGCCGGGTCATGAGGGCGGCCGCAACGGGCGTCTTGCCGGTGCCGCCGACGGTCAGATTGCCGACACAGAAAACCGGAATGCCGGCCTTGACCGGATCGATCCGTCGCAGGCGGCGCGCCACGGTCCAGGCATAGACATGGCCCAGCGGCGAGAGCAGGGCCCGCGCCAGGGCACCGGAGCCGCGCCCGCCATCGGTACGCCAGAAGGCCGGCTCCCTCATCGCCGCACCGCCCTGCCGTCGAGCAGGCATTCCAGCTGTTCCAGTGTCGTCTCCATCGCCCCGCCGGAGGCGTCCGCCAGCGCCGCCTCCGCGGCATCCATGGCAGGACCTTCGCCGCGCCAGATCGTGCGCACCGCGTCGGCCAGGCTGTCTGCATCTTTGGCCTCGATCGCGGCCGTGTGGCGGCGATAGGCATCGAACAGATCGTCAAAGCTCGCGGCATGGGGACCGGTGATGACGGCCGTGCCAGCGCGGCTGGCCTCGACAGGATTGTGGCCGCCAATCCCGGGCACCAGACTGCCGGCGATCAGGGAGGCGGGCGCCAGCGCGTACCACAGCATCATCTCGCCCAGCGTGTCCGCCAGCCAGACCTGGCAGCGCGCATCGGGCAGGCGTTCTTCCGACCGCCGCACGGCGGTCAGGCCCCGATCGGCAATCAGACGCGCGACGGCGGCTGCGCGTTCCGGATGGCGGGGCGCCAGGATCAACAGCGCCGCGGGATCGACGGCCAGCAGCTTCAGGTGTGCATCCAGAACGATGGCTTCCTCACCCTCATGGGTCGAACCGGCCAGCCAGACCGGCCGGTTGCCGAGCGCGGTGCGTGTGCGGTCCAGCTCGATGGCATCAGGGGCTGGCGGCCGCGCTTCCAGTTTGAGATTGCCGGCCAGGCTCACCGGAAACCCGGTCAGATCCTCCAGCCCGTCGCGGGTGCGGGTGTCGGCGGCGCCGATCCAGGAAAACCGGCCGAGCAGCCACCGCGCCGTATCCGGGCGGCGGCGCCAGCTGCGGATCGACTTGTCATTCATCCGGGCATTGATCAGCGCCATCGGCGTTTCGCGGCGGGCGGTCTCGACGATCAGGTTGGGCCAGAGTTCGGACTCGGCAAAGACCGCCAGGTCGGGCTGCCAGTGCGCGATGAAGCGCCGGGCAGCGGCCGGTGTGTCGACCGGAATGTATTGATGAAAGGCCCGCTCCGGCAGGCGCGCAGCCAGCAGGCGGGCGGAGGTCACCGTGCCGCTCGTCACCAGGATGTTCAGCTCCGGGCGGCGTGCGAGCAGATTTTCCGCGACACTGGCGACGACCAGGCTCTCCCCGACGCTGGCGCCATGCATCCACACCAGAAGACCGTCCGGACGCGGGCGATCGGGCCGGCCGAGGCGTTCATGGCGGCGTTCGGGATCTTCCTTGCCCTTGCGGGCCCGCCGGGCGAGCAGTCCGGACAGGAGCGGGGCCGCCAGCCGGGTCGCGGTCCGGTAGAGGCCGAGGGCAGGCGGCAAGCTCACGCCTCGTCTCCGGCTCGGTTCCGGCGGGGCCGAGCCGTTCCCGGACGCCGGCGCTCATCGGGTTCGATAACGTCGACACCCATGGCCTCGTCGGCTTCGCGCGTGATGCGGTTGAGCTGGGTCTCCAGCTCCAGCCGGGCGGCTTCCAGCTGTTCCGGCGTGGCGTCGGACGGCACGTAAATGGGCTCGCCCCAGATGATGATGCCGCGCGAGAAAGGGTGAGGCAGACAGTGCTTGTCCCAGGCGCGATGCAGCACGGTGCGGCCACGGCTGGACCAGGTGAAGGGCACCATCGGAACGCCGGTCTCGCGGGCCATCCGCACGGCGCCATAGCCGGCCCGCATGCGGGGGCCGCGCGGCCCGTCAGGCGTCACCGCCCCGCAGCCGCCGGCAGAAAGATGGTTGATCATGGCACGGTAGGCGGCCTCGCCACCCTTGGCGCCCGGCTTATCCGGATTGCGGGTGGAGCCGCGCACCACGCCCACCTTGTACCAGCGGGCCCAGCGCGCACCGATCTCGCCTTCACGCGACTTCGAAGCCAGGGCGACCATCCGCTCGCGTTCGCGCTTCCAGCCCTGCAGAGTCATCAGAACCCGGCCGTGCCAGACGCAACCGATCAGCGGCAGTTTCTCGTCCCAGGCCTTGCGCACGAATTCATCGCCGCGCACCTCCCAGCGAATGCTCCGTCGCGCCAGCTCCACATAGAGCAGGATAAGGAAGGCGACGGCTTCCTGGGCCCAAGGCTGGGAGAGCAGGCGTTTCAGCATGGTCACCCTAGCTCGCCTCCGCAGAGGAAAAGGTCAAGCATGGGCCGCGGTTGCGTCCGTGCGCCGGTCGGCCTAAATGCCCCGGAACACGGAAAGCGAGCCCATGCCCTACGACCTCAACGACCCGCAGGACCGCAAGCGCGCCTGGAGCGATTATCTCTGGAAGGATCACGGCATCCTGCGGGAGCGCTTCCATAACATGCACGAGGTGGGCGGCGGCATGTGGCGAGCCAACCAGCCCTCGCCGCAGCGGCTCGAGGAACTGGCCGCCGACGGCTTCAAGACGATCCTCAACATCCGCGGCACCCAGCCGGGCGTTTGCTACTACGACCTCGAGAAAGAGGCGTGCGAGCGCCTTGGCCTGACGATGATCGACATGCCCTTCGGATCGCGCGAGGCGCCCTATGTCGACCGCATGCAGCGCGCGGCAAAGATTTTCGAGACGATCGAATATCCCGCACTCATCCACTGCAAGTCCGGGGCGGACCGGGCCGGGCTGATCTCGGTGCTCTACCGGCTGGTGCATCTGAAACTGCCCTATGAGGAGGCCATCGAGCACCTGTCGCTGAAGTATCTTCACGTGAAGGCCGGCAAGACCGGCGTGCTGGATTATTTCTTCGAGACCTACCGCGCTTATAACGCGGAAACGCCGATCGATTTCATGGAATGGGTCGAGACGGTCTACGACCGCGAGGCCGTGCAGAACGGCTTCATGTCCAGCTGGTGGGGCAACATGCTGACCGAGCGCATCCTGCGCCGCGAATAAGGTAGCAATTGCGCACCGGCTGATTCTTTATAACCCGCGAATGCATCAGATATGACGACTCTATCCACAGGAATGAGTCACATTAATGCCCGTTAACCACGTTTGGACTCCGGGGGGCGACCCGGCGACGTAGGAGGGGCTGATGCCGGATCTGGCCATTCGAGCAGACCGTACGCAGGAACAACTCAACCGTCTGAATTTCCTGCTCTCGCGCGAGTGGGGACCGTCTTTCCTGCAGGCCTTCGTGCGCCAGACCGCCGAAGTCTTCGCTGCCGACTGTGTCAGCATCGGCCGGATCGATGCCACCAAGACACGCATGCAGACCCTGCAGGTCGCGGCCGGTGGCGCTCTCGTCGACAATTACTGCTACGACATCGCCGGAACGCCGTGCGAAGAGACGATGCAGGGCGGGGCCACGGTCTATGAAGACCATGTCAGCGCGCACTTCCCCAGGGATTTCATGCTCGAGGAGATGGGGACGCGGGCCTATGTCGGGCTGCCGCTGTTCAACGGCGCCCAGACGGTCGGCATTGTCGTGGCGACTTTCCGCCGTCCGATCGAGATCGCAGACGATCTGCTCGCCGTGTTCAACCATTATCGCCGCCGGCTGACCGGAGAGGTCCTCGCTCTCGAATCCGGTGATCGCGCGGCTTTGGCGATCAAGGGCACGTCCGACGGGATTCTCGACTGGTGCCTGCGCACCGACCAGATCTATGTCTCGCCGCGCGGCCGTGAATTGCTGGGCTATCAGGGCCGCGAGCACACTTCGGTCTCCGACCAGTTTCTCTCGCTGGTCCACCGGGACGATACGCCGCGTTTCCAGTCGGCCCTCAATGCACATTTCAAGAGCGGCCGCCCCTTCGACCTGTCGGTGCGCCTGCGCATTGTCGGCGGCCAGCATCGCTGGTTCCGCATCCGCGGCGAGGCCGTGCGCACGCCGGAAGGCGATCCGGTGCGCATGGTGGGCGCCATGACCGATATCCACGATCTCGTGGAAGCGCGCCAGCAGGCGACCGAAGCCAGCCGGGCGAAGTCGAAATTCCTGGCGACGATGAGCCATGAAGTCCGCACGCCGATGAACGGCATTCTGGGCATGTCCAGCCTGCTCGCGAGCACCGATCTGGAGCCGTCTCAGCGCGAGATGGTCAGCCTGATCGAGGCCTCGGGCCAGGCGCTGCTGGGCATCCTCAACGACATTCTCGACCTGGCCAATATCGAGTCCGGCCGGTTCGAGGTCGAGACGACCGACTTCAATCCGGCGGAAATCGTCCGCTCGGTCGCCGGCCCCTATCGCCTCAAGGCGATGGAGAAGGGGTTGAACATGCATATCGAGATCGATCCGTGCGCCGAGATGACGGCACAGGGCGATCCGGCCCGCTTGCGCCAGATCCTGTCGAACCTGCTGTCGAATGCCGTCAAATTCACCGATCGCGGGGAAGTGCGGGTCCGCTGCCTGGTCCACCAGACGGCCAATGGTGCCCACGATCTGATGTTCGAGGTCGCCGATACCGGCATCGGTATGGATCGCGACCTGATCGGGCGGGTCTTCATGCCCTTCAGCCAGGGCGAGGCGGTGATGCAGCGCAAGGTGGGCGGCACGGGGCTTGGCCTGGCGATTGCCAAGAAGCTGGCCGAGCTGATGGGCGGGGATATCCGGGTGGAAAGCGCGCCGGGTGCCGGCTCGGTCTTCTCCCTGCACCTGCCGGGACAGGCTGTCCTGCAAAGCCGGGCCGCGGCGGAATAAGGGCTCGCCCCGTTTACGGGGGAGCTGTCCGCGTCAGCGGACTGAGGGGGCAACGCGAAGCGGTGCGGAGCGCGCAGCGCGCATCGGACTCACCCCCATCGACCTTGCCCGGCCCGAGGCCGGGCTCGGCCACTTCCCCCGCTTCGCAGGGGAAGCCTACGTCTCTTGCGCACCGAACTGCATGCGGCAGAGGCGGGCATAAAGACCGCCCGCGGCTTCGAGCTCGTCATGGCGGCCCTGTTCGCAGACCTCGCCATTCTCCATCACATAGATCCAGTCGGCATTGCGCACGGTCGACAGTCGGTGCGCAATGACAAGGCAGGTGCGCCCTTCCGACAGGCGTTCGAGGGCGGCCTGCACGCGACGCTCGGACTCGGTGTCCAGCGCGCTCGTGGCCTCGTCCAGCAGCAGGATGGGCGCATCCTTCAGGATGGCACGGGCAATGGACAGGCGCTGGCGCTGACCGCCGGACAGATTGCTGCCGCGCGGCCCGACCGGCGCGTCATAGCCGCCGGGCAGATCCATGATGAAGTCGTGGGCATCGGCCGCCTTGGCCGCCGCGATGATGGCCTCGTCCGGGGCGCCCGGATCGCCGAAACCGATATTGGCCTTCACCGTATCGTCGAACAGGGTCACGTCCTGGCTGACCAGGGCCATCGCGCTGCGCAGCGAGGCCAGCGACACCGCGCGGATATCGGTGCCGTCGATACGGATCGTGCCGGATTGCGGATCGTAGAGGCGCGGCAGAAGATTGAGCACGGTGGACTTGCCCGAACCGGACGGTCCGACCAGCGCGACGGTGCGGCCCGGCTCGGCTTTCAGCGACACGCCTTTCAGCGCCGGGGTTCCGTCAGGATAGGCAAAGCCGACAGTCTCGAATTCCACCGCACCGGCCGGCACGTCGAGTGCCGGGGCTTCAAGGGCGGAAGACACGCGCTCCGGTTCGTCCAGCACGGCGAACACCCGCTCGAGCACGGCGAAGCCTTCCTGCACCACGGCATTCAGCGTGCCGATGGCGCGGATTGGCGAGGCGAGCAGGGCAACGCCCGTCAGCACGCCCATCAGGTCGCCGATCGAGCTTTCGCCGGCCGTCAGGCGAAACCCGGCGACGGTGATCAGTATGGCCAGCGCCAGACCGCCCACGGCTTCCAGGATCGGATCGACGCGGGCCTTGTTCTCGGCGATGCGCAGAAGGAAGCGCAGGCGGTCGCCGAAGGACCGGGCGGCGCGCTCGGTCTCGGCCTCTTCCAGCCCGTAGGTCTTGACCATCCGCGTGCCGGAAAAGCTTTCCTCCAGCTGGCTGGTCACTGCGCCCATCTGAGATTGGGCCTGGTTGGAGGTCTTGCGCAGGCGCTGGCCGATCCGGATCACCGGCCAGGAGGCGAGTGGATAGACGACCAGCACCAGCAGGGTGAGCATCCAGTCCAGCCACAGCATCCAGCCGATCGTCGCGATCACCTGCAGCACATCGCGCAGCAGGTTGTTGGTCAGCCGGATCAGGGTTTCGCGCAGCAGCGTGATGTCATTGGTAAAGCGCGACACCAGCGACCCGACCGGCTCGCCCTGCAGCCGCGCAAAATCGGCGCGTACCAGCTTGGCGAACATCGCGTTCTGCAGGTCCTGCATCACCGTCAGGGCGAGGCGATTGGTCTGTACGGTCTGCAGGTAAAGGCTCACCGCCCGCAGCGCGGCGAGGCCGACAATCGCAGCGGGCGCAAACCACATCACGCCGTTCTGCAGCCCCGCTTCAAGCTGGTCGAATGTCCGTCCGACCACCCAGACATAGGAGGCAGCTGCGCCGGCGGTGATAGCCGACAGCACAATGGCTCCGATCACCAGGCCGGTGTGACGCGACAACCAATCCCGCCACAGCCGGCGGCCCAGGCTTGCGGTGGATGAAGCAGGAGGCGCGGTCGCGGTCAGCGGTCCGGCCTATTTCGTCTCTGCAGCCGGATCGAGCAGCTTGTGCGCATGGATGATGAAGTAGCGCATGTGGGCATTGTCCACGGTCTGCTGAGCGGCATTCTTCCAGGCCTTGCGGGCATCTTCATAGCTGCCGAACGCACCGACGAAATCGACGGCCTTGAGATCCTTGAATTCGCAATTCTTGGGATCGACGCAAACCAGCTCGCCGCCGATGACGATGTGGAGCAGCTGGTTGTTGATGTGGGTCTCGCTCATGATGGGCTCCGATGAGGTCGTGTCTGCGGCGGCTTTAAAGACCGCCCACCGATATCGCGTCAACGCATACGCTGGGGGCGTTAACGGCCCCTCTAAATTCCAGGTCGCTGCCCGGCACAAGGCGGGCGAAAATCTCGATCAGATTGCCCGCCACGGTCACTTCGCTGACCGGGTGGTCGATCTGGCCACCGGCAATGCGGTACCCGGACACGCCGACCGACCAGTCGCCGGTATTGGCGTTGAGCGAAGGGCCGAACATCTCGGTCACCAGCAGGCCGTCGCCGGCCTGGGCAATCAGCGCGTCGCGGCTGGCCTTTCCGGGTTCCAGGTGGAGATTGGTCGGGCCGGCGCCTGGCGGGCCGCCCATACTGCGGCGCGCATGTCCGGTCGGCTCCAGCTTCAGCTGGCGGGCCGCGGACGAGTTCAGGAACCAGGTCGTCAGCCGGCCGTCCTCGATGATGTTGCTTCGCGCGTTGACCGTGCCTTCGCCGTCGAAGGGGCAGGAGGCGTGTCCCCAGTCGCGGTGCGGATCGTCAACGATGACAATACCGTCGCCGAAAACCTTCTCGCCCATCTTGTCGCGCAGGAAGGATACGCCGCGGGCCACCGAGGGACCGCTGATCGCCCCGCAGAAAGCGCTGAGGAAGGCCGTTGCGACGCGGCGGTCGAACACGACCGGCATCACGCCGCTCTTGATCTTCTGCGGGCCGACCCGCTGCGCGGTGCGCTCGCCGGCTTCGGTACCGATTTCCTCGGGCGATTTCAGGTCTGCGCCACGGCGGGCGCTGGTGGCGGCATAGTCGCGCTCCATGGCGCCATCCTTGCCGGCGATCACCGAGGCGCCATAGCCGAACTGGCTCTTGCGCCAGCCGGAGTTGAACCCCGTCGTCGTCGCGTAGGCCGCAGCGCCCTGGCCATAGCTGGCAAAGGCGGTGTCGGTCATCGTGACGCCCTCGATCGCCCGGGCCGCCTTCTCGACGCGGTTGGCGATGGCTTCCAGCTCTTCCGGCGACCATTCAACGGCCTCGAACAGGTCGAGACGCGGCGGGTTGGTGCACAGGCGTTCCGGATCGGCGAGGGCCGCAAACGGATCTTCCGGCGCGGCCTTGGCCATCGCAATGGCGCGTTCCACGGTGAACTGGCGGCCCTGCTCGGACAGATCTGAGAAGGCGACGCCGGCCTGGCGCTGGCCGACGAAAACCCGCACACCGGCATCCAGCGATTCGGAGCGCTCGATGTCTTCCAGATTGCCGTCGCGTACGGACAGCTCCGTATGACGCGATTCAGCGACGGAAGCTTCGGCGTGATCGGCGCCGGCGGATTTTGCGCGCGCGATCAGGTCGGCGGCAATCTCCTGCAGGCGGGCAGCATCGGGTGCGGATTGGGCTTGGGTCATGGCAGGCCTATAGCGCCCGGAACGGCCGCCGGGCAATGGGTCAGCTGATCGCGGCGCCGAGCAGCAACAGAATCTGGGCCAGCAGGACCAGCCAGGTCAGCCCGGTGCCGATCATCCGGCCCATGCTGGGGCCGGGGCTGGTCAGCAGGCCATAGCTGTAGACGAAGCGGCCCAGCGTCAGGCCGATCCCCAGTGCGTGAATGATCAGCGCGCCATATCCCAGCGAGGCTGTGAGGAAGAGTGCCAGCAGGGCCAGCGGCACGCATTCCACGCCATTGCCATGGGCGCGGATGGCCTGTTCCAGCAGCGGATCCGTGCCGCTGCCCAGGCTCACCTTGGCGCGGCGGCGGTGGCGCGACACATTGGCGGCCAGCGCCAGAAGGATCAGAAGATTGAGTGCCGAATAAAGCCCGACGGCTTGCAGTGCAGACATGCTTCCCCTCTTGCCGGACCCAAGTCCGGTCAGCTTTCCGCCGGCTCGTTCACGGCCTGACGGATGGCGTCGGCCAGCACGGCCGGCTCCTGGGCGCCCGACACCGCGAACTGCCCGTTGAAAATATAGGTGGGTACGCCGGTTACGCCGAGCTTGCGGAAGAAGACCTCTTCTTCCCAGACGGCTTTCTCGTCGCGATCGCTCGCCAGCAGGTCGGCGATGATCGCGGTGTCCAGGCCGGCTTCGCCAGCCAGCTCACCCAGAACCGCACGGTCGCCGATGTCACGGGCGTCGCGGAAGAAGGCCGCAAACAGGCTCTCTGCCATCGCGTCCGCGCAATCCTGGCCGCGCGCCCAGCGCATCAGGCGGTGGGCATCCAGCGTGTTCGGGCGCATCTCGATCGCGTCGAAGCGGAAGTCGATCCCGGCGCCGGGGGCGGCCTGTTCGAGATATTCGCGCATGGCTTTCCAGCGGCCGGCATCATCGGCGCCGGAGAATTTCGCTTTCATGTAGTCGCGATAGGGGCGGCCTTCGCGGGCCAGCGTCGGGTCGAGCTGGTAGGGGCGCCAGATCGTCTCGACCGAAACCTCGGGCACGGCGGCAATGGCCGCATCCCAGTTGCGCTTGCCGAGCCAGCACCACGGACAGACGAGGTCGGCGACGATATCGACAGAAATCTTCTGGGCCATGGCCCATCAGTTAGGCTGTTTTGCCGGAGATTGCGAGGGCGATTGTAGGCGGGAATGGGCGACGCCCGGGATCGTCATCTCCCGTGCCGCACTGCGCCCACAGAGGTAACCGGCACAGGAGATGACGCCCACCGGCCATCCACCGACCGAGCGGGATCTGCTCAGACCGTGATGTCGAGCAGGGTATCGGTCATGTCGCTTGCCGTCTGGGCAACCGCCGCTGCGGCAGCATGTGTGGCTTCCGCGCGCTTGATGGCGACGGCGGCCTGGATGATGTCCTGGCCCTTCGCCGAATTCGCAACCATCTGCGAACCGGCCGTGGCGACCTGGGACTGTGCGGCGAGCATGCCTGTGACGGCAGTATTGAAAGCGACGTTCATGCAGAAAACTTATCGCGCGCGGACCTTGGCAGGGAGCGGAAATCATGTTCGTGGTTAACCGCGCATTGCCGCCGCCCCGGGGTGACGGCCTTCACGACGATCCCCCGGGACGGCAGGCGCATCCGATCCCGCTTTGTGCTGGACGCCGGTCATGCGACAAGGCGTCATCAATCAACGGCAACAGGAAGGTGCCTTCGACATCATGACCGAACAAACCACCCCCACTCTCAAGGTCGAGCTCGATCTGACCGACGCGGATCTCGACTTTTTCCGGGAGCGTCTCGAACAGGCCCGCGCTTCACTGGGCACGACGGACGAAGCCCGGATCATGGCGGGTGTCTCCGACATGATGGACAAGGCGCTTGCGTCCAATCCGCCGGAATTCGTCAAGGCCCGTATCCGCCAGCTTGGTCCGCTTCTGGGCATGCTGGAAGACGAGGACTGGAAGCTGCAAGGCGATGACCGCAAGAACGTTATCGACGCGCTGGCCTATTTCGCTGATCCGGAAGACCTGATCCCGGATGCCACGCCGGTGCTGGGCTATGTCGACGACGCGATCATGATCGACCTCGTCGCCGCCAGCCTGTCGGCCGAGCTCGAGGCCTATGCCGACTTCGTCGCGCACCGTGAAGAGCTCAAGGCCGAACCGGCTGCCGATCTGCCGTCGCTGGAAGAAGCGCGCAATGTGATGCAGTCACGTATGCGCCGCCGCCGCTTGCGCTCGAAGGCGGGCGCCAAATGGCCGCACACCACTAGCATCCGTCACTACTTCTAGGGACGATTGGCCGGGCCTAGACGGCCCGGATCGCGGGTCGGCGGGTTTTCAGGAACTCGCCGATGCCACGCGCGGCCTGGCGGATACGCTGCTCGTTTTCCACCAGTGCCAGGCGGACATAGCCTTCCCCGTGCTCGCCAAAGCCGATGCCGGGGGCAACGGCGACACCGGCCTCCTCCATCAGCTGTTTCGAGAATTCCAGCGAGCCCATCTCCTCGCAGCCCTCGGGCAGGGGCGCCCAAGCGAACATCGAGGCTTCGGGCTTCGGGATCGTCCAGCCGGCGCGGCCGAAACTTTCCACCAGAACATCACGGCGATGGCGATAGATCGCCCGCGCCTCGTCGACGCAGTCCTGCGGGCCGTCCAGAGCGGCACAGGCGGCCACCTGGACCGGCGTGTAGGCGCCATAGTCCAGATAGGACTTCACGCGTGCCAGAGCGCCGACCAGGCGTTCCGATCCGGCCGCGAAGCCGACCCGGAAGCCGGCCATGGAATAGGTCTTGGACATCGAGGTGAACTCGATCGTGCGTTCCTTGGCGCCTTCGACCTGCAGCATTGAGGGGCTGGGCTCGTCGCCGAAATAGATCTCGGCATAGGCCAGGTCCGACAGGATGAGGAGATCGTGCTTCTGCGCGAACGTCACGACGTCCTTGTAGAAGTCGAGCGTGGCCGTTTGCGCGGTCGGATTGGACGGGAAGCAGACGACAACGGCGATCGGACTCGGCACGGTGTGGCGCGCCGCGTGTTCCAGGCCGCGCAGGTATTCCTCCGGCGAGGGTGCGTGGACATGCCGGATCGTGCCGCCGGCAATCAGGAAGCCGAATGTGTGGATCGGATAGGAGGGCGAGGGTGCCAGGACGACATCGCCCGGCGCCGTGATCGCCTGGGCGAGATTGGCAAAGCCTTCCTTCGAGCCCAGCGTGACGATGACTTCCTTGTCGGGGTCGAGATCGACACCGAAGCGGCGCTTGTAGTAGCGCGCCTGCGCCTTGCGCAGACCGGGAATGCCGCGCGAGGCCGAATAGCCATTGGTGCGCGGCTTCTCCACAGTGTCCTTGAGCTTGTCGAGGATGTGCCGCGGGGTGGGCAGGTCAGGATTGCCCATGCCGAAATCGATGATGTCAGCACCTTCGGCCCGCAAACGCGCCTTCAGGCGATTGACTTCTTCGAATACATAGGGCGGCAGGCGCTTGGTTCGGTGAAATTCCATCGATCTATCCGACATGCTCGAATTTTCTCCCACTAACGCATGGCTCCCCGCCCGCTTCAAGAGGCTAGGCACAGCGCATGGCATGATTTCGGATGCAAACGGGCCGAATTGCGGCGATGCCGCGAAACGTGGCCGATCCGTAACTTGTGCAGCCACCTCCATTTGCGCAAAAATTTGCATAAATGGAGGTGGCAATGGCCCCGCGAGAACCGCAGTTCGGCGCGATCCTGTTTCGCGCATCACAGCTTGTCGGCGACCAGGGTGTCGAGGCATTCGACGTGCTCGGCATCGCGCTCGACGCCCGCTGGCTTTCGATCGTGCTCGCACTCAATGCGAGGGGGCCGATGACCTCGACCCAGCTGGCCGATCATATCGGGCATTCCCGCCAGGTGATTGAAAGCCGGGTGAAGCCCGGCGTGGCACGGGGCATTTTCACGTCCAGGCCTGACCCGGATGACGCCCGTCGCACGATCTACGGGATCGGCGATGCGGCGCAGTCCACTGTCGCGCGGGCGGTGGCTGTGATGGGGGAGTTCGAAACCGTCTACCAGGCTCTGTGGGCCGAAATCGGTATCGACCTGGAAGCTGGCCTGCTTGCAATGGAGGCCGCACTGGCGCGGCGGTCGCTGATCCAGCGCCTGTCCGATCAACGGGGCGGTGCGTTGGCAGCCGGAACGGAGGAGAGCGCATGATGCTCCGCCCAATTCTTGTTCTCGCCGCCGGCCTCGCCGGTGCGGCAATCCTTTGCGCCGTGCTCGCACGGGACGTCGTGGCGTCGAACGATCCGGTCGAGCGCGATGCCGCCGCGCGACTGGAGCAGTTATTTGAGGACGCGTATGGCGGTGAAGAGCCCGGCGCCGCAATGATGGTCCTGGATGGGGATCGTCTGGTTCTGCTGTCGGCTGCGGGCTTGGCCGATGTGGAATGGGGCGTACCGGCAACGGTCGATACGAGCTTTCGCATCGGATCGATCACCAAGCCGATAACGGCCCTGGCAATCCTCCAGCGAGCCGCAGAGGGCACGCTGGATCTCGACCGGCCGGTCGGATCATATCTTCCCGGTCTCGACGAAACGCTGGGCCGGCCGACCCTTGCCGAGCTGATGTCGCACACATCCGGCCTGCCGGACCACTTCCGCTTGCCGGACATGCCCTCGATCATGCGCAATCCGACAACGCCGGGCGAAATCATCGACCGCATGCGTGGTGCCGAACCCATGTTCGAACCGGGCCAGGCGTGGAGCTATTCCAACTTCAATTATGTTCTGCTTGGGCGCGTGCTCGAAGTGACCGATCCGCGGGGGCGTGCCTATGGCGACATCATCGAAGACGACATATTCGCACCGCTTGGCATGACGGACTCTCACTACGATCGACAGTCCCGCATCGTGCCGCGCCGGGCGCGGGGTTATGATCATGACGGCGAACGTGTGCTCAACACGGTCACCTTCGATACCTCGCACGCCTATGCGGCGGGCGCCCTGACGGTCTCGGCGGCCGACATGGTGCGTCTCAGCCGGGCCTTGATGAACGGCGCGCTCCTGCCGCCTGTCTGGCAAGAGCGCGCATGGCGAGAGATCACGGGGCCTGACGGTGAAGGCTTCGGCTACGGGCTGGGCTTCAATGTCGGCACGCTCATGGGTGAGCGCGTCATCTGGCACAATGGCTCGATCAACGGCTTCCAGGCCGCATGGCTGATCCTGCCCGACCGTGATCGTGCCGTGGCGGTCCTCTCGAATGGCTACTATCGCCCCAACACCACGGCCATGGCACGACGGGCGCTTGCTGTTCTGGCGGGCTTTCCCCTGCCGGAGCTGACAGCAGCGCTCGTACCTGATGCGGAACTCGCCGGTCTAGAAGGGCGGTATGTGCTGGATGATGGCCGCGTGCTGCAGATCCATGTCGAGGATGGCGCGCGCTACAATCTGGGCGGTGGGCGTTGGCAGGAACTCGCCGTGACGGCAGACGGCGTCCTGTTCCGTCCGGACAGTTTGACCCATATCCGCCCGCGTGAGGATGCACCGGGTGTCGTCTTCGTCTCGGGCACAACATTGGACGCCTGGCCGGCCACTCCGCAGGCAGGTGCTCTGGAGGGTGCAAGATCAGGTATTCCCGTGACTCCGGAGATGATTTCGGCGGCCGGCGGGCGATGGGTGTTGGAGTCAGGCGATACCGTGACCGTCGAGGCAGACGCCGACGGCGTGCTGCGCCTGCAACTGCCGCAGCAGCCACCGCAGCGCCTGTTCGCCCAGTCGGCGCGCCACTTCTTCTGCCGGGAGGCTCCGATCGAGCTGATCGTCGGGCCTGAGCCGGGGCGGGCCGTGCTGAACCTGTACGGCAATCCTCTGCCTGTCGAGCGCGACCCGCGATAGAGGTGGCATACACGAGATACCATGATCGGCCTGTGTGGCTTGACGCTCTGGCGCTTCCCCTCTACCTCGCCAGCTTTTCCACACTCCAAGAACAGAAAGACCGATCCGATGATCTCCGATCTTGCCCAAAACGCGAAAGCCTGGCCGTTTGAACAAGCGCGCCTGCTGAAAAAGCGTCTGGACAAGTTCGGCCGAAAATCCGGGCCGGTCGTGTTCGAGACCGGCTACGGGCCGTCGGGCCTGCCGCACATGGGCACGTTCGGCGAGGTCGTGCGCACCACGATGGTGCTGCACGCTTTCGACGTGCTGACCGGTGGCGCCTACGAGCCCAGGCTGATCTGCGTGTCCGACGATATGGACGGCATGCGCAAGGTGCCGGAGAACCTGCCCAACCAGGCAATGCTGGCCGAACACCTGCAGGAGCCGCTGACGGTGGTGCCGGATCCTTTCGGCACGCATGACAGCTATGGCGCCCACATGAATGCGCGCCTGCGCGGCTTTCTCGACAGTTTCGGCTTCACCTACGCGTTCAAGTCGGCGACCGAGCTTTACCGGTCCGGGGCCTATGACGACATTCTCGTCCGGGCGCTGGAGAAGTATGACGAGATCATGCAGGTGATGCTGCCCACGCTGGGGGCCGAGCGCCAGGCGACCTATTCGCCGGTCCTGCCGATCTCGCCGAAGACCGGGCGCGTGCTCTACGTGCCGATGAAATCGGTCGACGCGAAGGCCGGCACGGTCACCTTCGACGATGAGGACGGCACGGAAACGACCCTTTCCGTGAAGGGCGGACAGGTGAAGCTGCAGTGGAAGCCGGATTTCGGCATGCGCTGGGCAGCCTTGGGTGTCGACTTCGAGATGTTCGGAAAGGACCACCAGACCAATGCGCCGATCTATTCGCGCATCTGCAAGATCCTTGGCGCCGAGCCGCCGACGCAATTCGTCTACGAGCTCTTCCTCGACCAGAAGGGCGAGAAGATCTCCAAGTCGAAGGGAAATGGCCTGTCGGTCGAAGACTGGCTGAAATATGCCCCGCAGGAGAGCCTGGCCTACTATAATTTCGTCAAGCCGAAGACGGCCAAGCGGCTCTATTTCGATGTCATCCCCAAGGCGGTGGACGAGTATCTCCAGCATCTGGCGGCCTATCCCGGCCAGGATGAGGCCCAGCAGCTGGAAAACCCGGCCTGGCACATCCATACCGGCAATCCCCCGTCGGAGACGTCGCCGATTTCCTTCGCGTTGCTGCTCAACCTGGCCTCGGCTGCCAGTGCACATTCCAGCGATGTGATGTGGGGCTTCATCGGCCGCTATGTCGACGGGGCGACGCCGCAGACGCATCCGCTGCTGGACCATCTGGCGAGCTTCGCCGTGCAGTATTTCGCGGATTTCGTGGAGCCGACCAAGGCCTTCCGAGCGCCCACCGATATCGAGCGGGCCGCGATGGAGGACCTGCTGCGGCGACTGAAAGCCATGGACTCCGGTGAGCGTGACGCTGCGAAGATCCAGGACGAGGTCTATGCCGCTGGCAAGACCCAGGACTTCGACAATCTGCGTGACTGGTTCAAGGGACTGTACGAAGTCCTGCTCGGCCAGTCCCAGGGGCCCCGTTTCGGGTCGTTTGTGGCGATCTATGGCGTCACGGAAACCATCGCCTTGATCGAACAGGCCCTGGCGGGTGACCTCGTAAAAGGCTGATTTCATGAGATGACCCGCATGCCGGGTCATCTTTTTGCGACATAAAGTAAGAAAAATTTGACATTAAGTCGGCGATATCTTACATCCTTCAATGTCAAAGATAATCGACATCAAGACTGGAGTGTTTGACATGTCTTTCCGTGAAAAAATCGCGGTTCTGACCCTGATCGCCAATGTGTTGATCTACGGAATGTATTTCGGGAATACCGCCAAGGCAGCGCTCGCCGGCGAGGTCGTCCTGAGCGCGGGTCACATGATCAGTACCATCGTGCTGCTGATCGTCGTGATGATTGTCGGCACGATCATCGTCAGCTCGACCGCGCCGAAGGATGCAGATGCGCCGGCCGACGAACGCGACCGGCTGATCTCGATGCGCAGCGACCAGATCGCGGGCTATGTCGTCTCGGCCGGTGCGGGCGGATCGCTGGTTCTGGCCTTGACCGGATTTTCGGTGTTCTGGATCGCCAACCTGGTCCTGCTGGCCCTGGTCGCCGGCGAGATCGTCAAGTCGGTCGCCTGCCTGATCGGCTACCGCCAGGGAGTATAGCGCATGTCATTCATGGAAAAGATCAATCTCGCTGCGCTTGTCGGCGGTGTCCTCGCCCTGGGCTGGTATCTGGTCCGGGTCGTGCCGCAGATCGGCCAGATGCCGCTGGACGAGATATCCTGGAAATGGCCGATGGCGATCGCGATGGGGATATTCATCGTCCTGCTGGTGATCTCCGCCGTCCGCATGGCGATCTCGGACCCGGCTGTGCGCAAGGCCGACGGCATCATCGATGACGAGCGGGACCACGATATCGAACGGCGCGGCGATGCCTGGGGTGGCCACGCCATGCATGCCGTCGCCTTCGCGGCCCTGGTACTGCTGGTGCTGGATGTGCACAGCTTCTGGATTGCCCAGACACTCTTCGTTGGCGGCATGCTCGCCGGCGTGGTCTCGATCGGCGTCAAGCTGTTTGCCTATCGCGGGGAGGTCTAGCCAATGGCGAAGTCCACCCCGATCACCAACCAGATCCGCACCTTGCGTTTTCACACCAATGAGATGACCCAGGCCGAACTGGCCGAAAAGGTCGGGGTCACCCGCCAGACCGTCATCGCGATCGAGCAGGGCAAATACTCCCCCTCGCTGGAAGTGGCCTTCAAGATCGCCCGGATATTCGGCGTCGGCCTGGAGGACGTGTTCCAGTATCCCGAGTAGAGATCATCAGGACGACCGGCGGGCCGCGGAGCAGGATCGCTTCCTCCAGAGCCGGTTCTGCTCCGGATGCTTTAGCGGTCGCGTGACCGAACCGGTGAACCGGTTCCCACTTCACCTGATCACGCTCTAGAGTGCCACTTCCAGCCAGGGCAGTTCGCGGTCCTTGAACACGTCGGAGGGGCGCATGGCGACCCGGCGGGCGCCCATGTGCAGATAGGCGGGCTCGGCATAGGGATCCGACAGGATGGTCATCACTGTCTCGCCCCGTGCGCGCAGCTGGTCCTTGGCGTGTTCGAACAAGGCGCGCCCGACGCCGGAGCCGATCGCTTCCGGGGCAATGAACAAGAGGTCCAGCGTGCCGCCATGCCCGTCCGGATCGATCTGGCAGACGCCGAGGAGCGTGCCGTCCGCGGCTTCGGCGACGGTTGTGTAGCCGGCCTCGATCGCGTCAGGCGTAACCTTGAGATAGGGCGAGACGGCGGCCATGAAGGCCGCATCATATCCCCAATAGGCTTTGGATTTCAGACACAGGCGGGACAGCGCCTCATCTTCACCCGGCCGGGCCGGGCGAAGACGGGGAAAGTCCGATGCGGCGCTCATGGAGGATCAGGCCGAGGCCTGATCGATCGCGCCGTGGCAATGCTTGTACTTCTTGCCGGAGCCGCACGGGCAGAGCTGGTTGCGCGCAACGCGGCCCCAGGTCTCCGGGCGGTTCGGATCGACAGCAGCGGCGCGCGGGGCTGACGGACGCGGAGCGACCGGCTCGCGGTCCGGCCCGTCCATCTTGTTCCGGCCGGTCGTCGCGTCGATATGGCTGGCCTGGATGTCCCGCGGCGCCTGCGGCGGAGCCGGGGCGCGTTCGAAGCGGATCAGCATCAGCTGACGGGTCACTTCGCCGCGCAGATTGTCCATCATGCGCTCGAACAGCGAGAAGGCCTCGGTCTTGAACTCGTTCAGCGGGTTGCGCTGAGCGTAGGAGCGCAGGCCGATCATGGCGCGCATGGCGTCGAGATTCTGCAGGTGCTCACGCCAGTTGATGTCGATCGCCTGGAGCAGGATCGACTTCTCGATCCGCCGCATCAGATCCGGACCGGCATTGACCGCTTTCTCGGCATAAGCCTTGTCGGCCGCGTCGACGATGCGCTCCAGGATCTCCTCGTCGGCAATGCCTTCCTCGGCAGCCCAGTCGGCGATCGGCAGGTCGAGGCCGAACGTATCCTTCACCTCATTGGTCAGACCCTCGACATCCCACTGGTCGGCATAGGCCTTCGGCGGGATGTGGGCCTCCACGAGATCCTCGGCGGATTGCTGGCGCATGTCCTTGATGACGTCAGAGACGTCGTCGGACGTCATGAACTCGATGCGCTGCTCGAACACGGCCTTGCGCTGGTCGTTCATGACGTCGTCGTATTTGAGGACGTTCTTGCGGATGTCGAAATTGCGCTGTTCGACCTTCCTCTGGGAGGTTTCCAGTGCTTTGGACATCCACGGGTGCTGGATGGCCTCGCCTTCCTTCATCCCGAGCGTGCGCATGATACCGTCCAGACGCTCCGGCGCGAAAATGCGCAGAAGATCGTCCTGCACGGAGATATAGAATTTCGAGCGGCCCGGATCGCCCTGGCGGCCGGTCCGGCCGCGCAGCTGATTGTCGATCCGCCGGCTTTCATGGCGCTCCGTGCCCAGCACGTAGAGGCCGCCGGCATCGAGGGCCTGCTTCTTCTTCTCGGCGACGTCGGCCGCGATCTTGTCCTTTTCGCGGGCGATCTCGGTCTCGGTCGGTTCCTTGCCGAGTTCCTTCTGCTCGCTCAGCCAGGCGCCAAGGCGCATTTCCACATTGCCGCCGAGCTGGATGTCCGTACCGCGGCCGGCCATGTTGGTCGCGATGGTGATCGCGCCCGGCACGCCGGCATCGGCAATGATGTAAGCTTCCTGCTCGTGATAGCGCGCATTGAGCACCTGGTGCTTGATCTTGCGCTTGGTCAGGATGTCCGACAGCAGTTCGGATTTCTCGATCGAGGCCGTGCCGACCAGCACAGGCTGGCCGCGTTTCACGCAATCCTCAATGTCGGCAATCGCGGCGTCGTATTTCTCTTTCGCCGTACGGTAGACCTCGTCTTCCTCGTCCACACGGGCGATCGGCCGGTTGGTCGGGATCTCGACCACGCCCAGCTTGTAGATGTCCATGAACTCGTCGGCCTCGGTGAGGGCCGTACCGGTCATCCCCGCCAGCTTGTCGTAGAGGCGGAAATAATTCTGGAAAGTGACCGAGGCGAGGGTCTGGTTTTCCGGCTGGATGTCCGTGCCTTCCTTGGCCTCGATCGCCTGGTGCAGGCCGTCGGAGAGGCGGCGTCCCGGCATCATGCGGCCGGTGAACTCGTCGATCAGGACAACGCCATTGTCCTTGATGATGTAGTCCTTGTCCTTCACGAACAGCTTGTGCGCCTTGAGCGCCTGGTTGACGTGGTGGACCGTCGCGATGTTCTCGACATCGTAGAGGTCGGCGTCTTCCTTGAGGAGATCGCGGGCCTTCAGCAGTTCCTCGACCTTCTCATTGCCCTCTTCGGTCAACAGGATCGAGCGGGCCTTCTCGTCGATCTCGTAGCAATCCTCGTCGAGAAGCGGGATCAGCTGGTCGATCGTCTGGTAGAATTCGGTCCGGTCTTCGGTGCGGCCGGAAATGATCAGCGGCGTACGCGCCTCGTCGATCAGGATGGAGTCGACCTCGTCGACGATGGCGAAGCCGTGGCCGCGCTGCACCATCTCGTCGACCGTGTACTTCATGTTGTCGCGCAGATAGTCGAAGCCGAGCTCGTTATTGGTGCCGTAGGTGATGTCGCAGGCATAGGCCTGGCGGCGTTCCGGATCGGTCATGCCGTGGGCGATCACGCCGGTGGTCATGCCCAGCTGGGCGAAGACGCGGCCCATCCATTCGGCGTCACGTGTGGCGAGGTAGTCGTTGACGGTGACGATGTGCACGCCCTTGCCGGTCAGCGCGTTGAGATAGGTCGGCAGGGTGGCGACCAGCGTCTTGCCTTCACCGGTCTTCATCTCGGCGATGGAGCCTTCGTGCAGCACCATGCCGCCCATCAGCTGCACATCATAGGGGCGAAGGCCCAGAGCGCGCTTGGCGGCTTCGCGCACGGCGGCAAACGCCTCCGGCAGCAGATTGTCCAGCTTCTCGCCCTTGTCGAGCCTTTCGCGGAATTCCGCGGTCTTGCCCTTCAGGGCGTCGTCGGACAGCGCCTGGAAATCAGGCTCCAGGGCGTTGATCTTTTCGACCATCGGCCGCATGCGGCGAAGTTTGCGGTCGTTCTCGGTTCCGAAGATCTTGCGGGCTATAGACAGCATGTGTTCTGGCTTTGCGTACAACTGGACCGGCGTCCGGCGCTCGAGTCCGTCCCTCTCGCCGGAGACGCCAACATTGCTTTGAAACGTCAGGGTGACTTAAGGATGGGGGGGATGGGTGTCAATCAAGCCGCGCGGCGCCTGCCATGCGGCATATTCCCGTAAAGGACTGTCAGCGTGGCCATTCTGCGGTTTTTTGTAGGACTGTTGTTGATCTCTGCGACTCTCGCGGCCTGTGGCCCGGAGCCGCGGCGGACCGCTGAACCGCGGGCCGAGCCTGCTGCGCGGATCGCGCCTGATGAAGCTGATCCGGTGGTCGCGCGGGTCGACGGGACCGTGATCCGCCGATCCGATGTCGAGCGCGAAGCGCGTTCGCAATCGGGCGATGACGAGATGGTGCTGCAGCCGGGCGGCGCAGAGTTCGAGCGGGTTCTCGACGAGCTGGTCGATCAGCGCCTGCTGGCCCTGGAGGCGCGCCGGCGCGGCCTGCACCAGTCCGAGGAAGCGCGCCGCCGCATGGCGCTGGCCGAGGAGCGGATCCTGGGCAATGTCCTGGTCGAGACGGCGCTGGCAGATGCGGTCACCGAGGAAACCATCCAGCGCATCTATCGCGAACAGATCCGCCTGATCCCGCTGGGCGAGGAGGTGCGCGCGCGGCACATCCTTGTCGACACGCGCGCCGAGGCCGATGCCATCGCGCAGCTGCTGGCCGAAGGGCGCGATTTTGCCGAGCTCGCCGTGGCGATGAGCCAGGACCAGGCAACACGGCTGGAAGGCGGCGATCTGGGATATTTCACCCGCGAGGGCATTCTGCCGGCCTTCGGGTCCGTGGCCTTCTCGACACCCGAGGGCGAGGTGTCCGAACCCTTCCGCAGCGAATTCGGCTGGCATTTGCTCAAAGTGGTCGACCGCCGCCGCCAGCCGCCGCCCTCGATCGAGGCGCTGCGACCCAATATCGTGCGCTTCTACACCTTCGATCAGCTGGAAGCGCTGATCGACGGGTTGCGGACCGATGCACAGATCGAACGGCCGGAGATCGTTATCGAGCCCCAGCCGGAGGACGAGCCGGACATCTATGCCGGGCCGGACGCTCATGACGGCGATCTGCCTGGCGAGGACGACAGTCCCGACGAGCCGGGTTAAGCCGGTATTCACCGCGTTTCTGCACCCGATCTTAAAGGAGTTCACGCACGATGTCGGCTGGTGGCCCCAAACCGGTGATCCATGTCGCCGCCTGTGCCTTGCTGGACCCGGATGGACGGATCCTCATCGCCAGACGGCCCGAAGGCAAACCGATGGCGGGGTATTGGGAGTTTCCCGGTGGCAAGATCGAGCCGGGGGAAACGCCGGAGCAGACCGTTGTCCGGGAGCTCCGTGAGGAATTGGGAGTGGAGCCATGCGAGCGATGCCTGCATCCCTTCGCCTTCGTATCCCATCCCTACGAGACCTTTCACATCGTGATGCCGCTCTTCCTGTGCCGCACCTGGGACGGGTTCGCCCGTCCGCTGGAAGGGCAGGAGATCGCCTGGGTCCGCAAGGAAAAGCTGGGCGAGTACCAGCTCTCGCCGGCGGACCGGTCGCTCGCCGCGGAAATTCGCGACCGGCTCTGATCCGGCGCCTGTCCAATTTTTGCGGCGATACAAGCGGAGCCACGGCTATCGAGTACTCGATCATCGCCGTGCTGATCTCGATCATGATCATCGGCGGCCTGACCCTGATCGGTCCGGCCATCATGGACATGCTCGAACAGGCCTCCGCGCCCTTCTAGCGCCCGGCCTTCTCACCCAGCGACTGTTCCCGAACGCCCAGCGCGTCCGCCAGCCGGTGCGTCGCGGAACCGGGGCGTTTCGGCTTGGGCTGATCCGGGTGCGGGCCCCAGCCTGCAGCATGCACGATCTCAAAGGTCGCCCGGATGCGGCCGTCCTCGTCGGCAAACTGCTGTGCGTAGAGCTCCGCGGTCCGCATGAAGAGCGCGCGGGAGGCCGGGTTCCGGGGACGGTCGGCAAGGGCCGAGGTCTCACCCATGCCCCGCAGATCGGCCATCAGCGCGAAGACATTGTTGTAGCGCACGGTCACCCGGTCGATATCGGCAACCGGCATGGCAAAGCCGGCCCGCTGCATCAGCGCAGCCATGTCGAACGTGCCGGCATAGGGCGAAACCCGTGCACTGGCACCGCCGGTCAGCTCGCTCTCTGCCGTCATCAGGCAGCGCCGCAGCTCGTTCAGGGTCGAACCGCCCAGCAGTGACGCGGCGAAGAAACCGTCCGGCTTGAGTGCGTGATTGATCTGTACCAGCACGCCGGGCAGGTCGTTGGTCCAGTGCAGCCCCCAGGGCGCCAGGACGAGATCCAGGCTTTCCTCGGCAAAGGGCAGGGCCTCTTCATCGAGCGCCAGGGCCGGGCAGTCCAGCGTTGCAGCGACTTGCGGCGACAGGTCTGCGCTGGTCAGCCAGCCGATCTTGCCGCCGGCGGGGCGGGCCATCAGTTCGTCGGCCAGACCCGGCCCGCCGCCCAGTATGGCGGCGTGCTCGAAGTCCCGCGTGACACTCTCCACCCGGTCGCAGATATCGTCGAATGCACGCCGCACGAGAAAGTTGTAATCTGCCAGGCGTGCCGCAGCTCGGTTGCGGCGCGTGCGCAGCAGGGTCCGGTCGAAAAGGCGGGGTGTCGTGTCGGAATTCATGGTGCGGGATATGCCGTCTAAGGGCCGCCGGGAAAAGGGGGCAGGTGTGTGATTGGCGCGATTGCCAGCCGTCTGGCCGATCTGGCCTGGCCGCCGGTCTGCCCGGTGACGGGCAGTGCTGTCGATGCCAGTGGCCGGCTGCAGGCGGCGGGCTGGGCGCGGCTGACCTTTCTGGATGCACCCTGGTGCGGCGTGTGCGGCCTGCCCTTTCCCTACCCCGGCGGCAGCGCGTCCACATCTGCAACATTGTGCGCCCTGTGTGTCGCAAAACAGCCCGTTTACGACCTCGTCCGTGCCCCGTTGGCGTATGACGATGCCTCACGTCCGCTGGTCTTGGGCTTCAAGCATGGCAGCCGGCGCGAGATGATCGACCAGTTCGCCCGCTGGATGATCGCGGCGGGCGGTGACTGCCTAGACGGTGCCGATGCCATCCTGCCGGTACCGCTGCACTGGCGGCGCCTGCTGGCCCGCCGCTACAACCAGTCGGCCCTGCTGGGCGCTGCGATGGCGCGGCTGTCCGGGGTGCCGATGGAAACCGGCTGGCTGCTGCGCCGGCGGGCGACTCCCAGCCAGGCCGGACAGAGCGCCCGTTCGCGCAAGCGCAATGTGGCGGGCGCCTTCCATGTGCCGGACCGCAGCCATGTCGAAGGGCGCCGCGTGGTGCTGGTCGACGATGTCTTCACTACGGGGGCAACAGCGACGGCTTGTGCGCGAACGCTGAAACGCGCGGGTGCGGACCATGTATCCGTTATGACACTGTGCCGCGTTGTCAGGTCCACCGATCCCACTATCTAGGTAGGCAGAACACATGTCCCGGCCGTCCGCTCCCCGCGGCCGGCCCGCAATGGAGCAGTTTGATGGCCGAAGTGACGATCTATACACGCCCTATGTGTGGCTATTGTGCCCGCGCCGTATCCCTTCTGAAGCAGAAGGGTGTGACCTTCAACGAGATCGATGCCGGCTTCGACCAGGCCAAGCGCAACGAGATGATCCAGCGCTCGAATGGCGGCCGCACCTTCCCGCAGATTTTCGTCGGCGATATCCATATCGGCGGCTGCGACGACATGATGGCTCTTGAACGGGCCGGCAAGCTGGATGATATGCTCGCCGCCTGATGAGCCAACTCGACATTGCCCTGGTCCAGATGCGGTCGGGGATCGACCCCGAAGCGAATATCAAGGACGCCATCCGCCTGATCCGGGATGCGGCGGCCACCGGCGCGCAGCTTGTCGCCACGCCGGAAACCACGCATCTCGTGCAGAAGAATGCCGCTGAAGCTTTCAAGGTGCTGCACGCGCCGGAGACCGAACCAGCCCTGCCGGCCTTTTCGGCGCTGGCACGCGAACTGGGGATCACCCTGCTGATCGGCTCGCTTGCCGTGCGCACGCCGGACGGCCGGGCGGCAAACCGCAGCTTCCTGTTCGGCCCCGATGGCGGCCTGCTGGCGAGCTATGACAAGGCGCACATGTTCGATGTCGGCCTGGGCAAGGGCGAGACCTACCGGGAAAGCGACAACTACGCCCCGGGCGACCGGCTGGTGGTGGCCGATGCGGCCGGTGCCCGGCTGGGCCTGTCGATCTGCTATGACGTGCGCTTCGCCTATCTCTACCGGCGCCTGGCCAAGGCGGGGGCCCAGATCCTCGCTGTTCCGGCAGCTTTCACCCGGCCGACCGGACGCGCGCACTGGGAGGTGCTGTTGCGGGCCCGGGCAATCGAGACCGGTAGCTATGTCATCGCGCCGGCGCAGTCGGGCCTGCACGAGGATGGCCGCAAGACCTGGGGGCATTCGATGATCATCGGTCCCTGGGGCGAGATCATTGCCGTCCGCAAGGATGCCGAGCCGGGCGTGCTGAGCGCGCGGATCGATCTCGACAAGGTCGCCGAGGCCCGCCGCCGCATTCCCGCCCTGGAGCATGACCGCGATCTTGCCGGTCCGGACATGACGTCACCGACATGATCCGCTATGCGCTGCGTTGCGACCAGGACCATGAATTCGAGGCCTGGTTCTCCAGTTCCGATGCCTGTGACGACCAGATCGCGCGCGATCTGGTACAATGCCCCGAATGCGGATCCAGCGACGTCCACAAGGCGCTTATGGCGCCGGCCGTCTCGACCGCCCGCAAGCGCGAGGCGGCGTCTCCGGAGGCACAATTCCGCGATCTGGCCGACCGGGTGAAGGCGCATATCCGCAAGAATTACGACTATGTCGGCGGCGATTTTGCCCGCGAGGCCCGGGCGATGCATGCGGGCGACAAGCCGGAACGCCTGATCTATGGCGAGACGACACCGGAGGAGAGCCGCAAGCTCGCCGATGACGGCGTCCCGGTCGCCCCGCTGCCGGATGTCATGGCGCCAGTCCCGCCGAAGAAGGCGAACTAGGCCAGAAGCGCTCTCGAGCCGCAATCACACTGTCGGGACAGTGCCACCATCGATTGTCACCTCGGTGCCATGGATGGCTTTCGCGCGGTCGGATGCGAGGAAGGCGATCGTTTCGGCGACCTCTTCCGGCCGGGCCGGACGGCCGATCGGAATGCCGCCGAGCGCGTCCAGAATGCTCTGCCTTGCAGCAGTCTCGTCAGTACCCGCATTCTCGGCGATGCGTTGCACCAGGGCTTCGGCGGCTTCGGTATAGATCCATCCCGGTGCCACTGCATTCACCCGCACGCCCGCCGGGCCGACCTCTTTTGACAGCGATTTGGAATAGGTGCTCAACGCTGCCTTTGCGGCCGCATAGGCTGTGGTGGAGTCGTGAAGGGGCAGGCGCCGCTGGATCGAGGTGACGTGGATGATCGCGCCGTCCTGGCGGGCGAGCATGCCGGGCAGGACGGCCCGGTCCAGCCGGACGGCGCTGAGCAGGTTGAGCTGCAGCTCATCGTGCCAGATATCGTCCGAAAGGGCTGCAAACCCGCCGGCCGGTGCCGTCGACCCACCCAGGCAGTGGACCAGGATGTCGATACCGCCAAAGGCGTCGGTGATCGCATTGGCCAAGGGCTGAACACTGTCCGGCTGCGTCAGGTCAGCCTGCACGAACAGGTCGGCATTCACACCGCCGGGCGGTGTCGAGCGGGCGGCCGTGGCGACGTGGGCTCCGCGGCTGCGGAACAGGTCCACGGTGGCTGCGCCCGTTCCCTTGGTGCCGCCGGTCACCAGGACGCGTTTGCCGGTGAATTCCGGCGTCGCAACAGACGGCATCAGGCAATCTCCAGCGAGGCGATCCGGCCGGTGTCCATCCCGAAGCGGTAGGTCAAAGCAATCGGGCTGCCCGGGAAGCTGCCGGAGACCGTGGCCCGTACGAAGACGGCGCCATCCCTGTGTTCTGCCGGGCCGGGGTCTGCGTGGAAGTCGTATGCGTCGACCGTCTGCTTGAGCCAGGTTTCGATCGCCGCGCGGCCGATATGGTCCCGGCTCTCGTCCCGGACGCGGGCATCCGCGGAAAACTGTGCGGCAGCGCGATCGAAGTCACGGCGATTGGCGGCGTCGAAATATGCGGCGATGGAAGCGGGAAGTGTCTGTGTCATGGCCGTCTCCTTGCTGATGGAGGCGAGGCCTCCGGATTGATCTGCAAGGCAAGTGGAGCGACACTGGGGAAATGACAAGTACGCACGATAAAGTCTGGTACGCACCAAAAGGTAAGTTAGAAGCCTTCACGGCGGAGACGGCCGCCGAAGGCGTGGTCAACACGCTGCGGATCGTCGAGGGCCGATGGAAGCTGGTGATCCTTTTCCATCTCTTCGGCGGCAAGGTGATGCGCTTTTCCGAGCTGGAGCGCGCGATACCGGCCATTTCGCAAAAAATGCTCACCCAGCAACTGCGCCAGCTGGAAAGCGATGGCGTGGTGTTCCGGAAAGTCTATCCCGTGGTTCCGCCCCGGGTCGAATACCGCCTCACCGAATGGGGACAGGCGCTTTGCCCGGCACTGGATGCGCTTTTGAAATGGGCCGACCAACGTGAGGCCCTGCAGCCGGACACGTCCGCGCAGACCGGCTGAGTGCCGTGCCTAGGCCAGGCGCAGCTGCCAGGACACGCCGAACCGGTCGACAATCCAGGCGAATTTGCGGGCGAAGGGATAGGTGTCGAGCGGCATCAGGATTTGCCCGTCGGTCGACAGGGCCCCGAAAAGCCGGTCGAGTTCAGCCTCTGTCTCGCACTCGGCAAACAGGGATATGGCCGGTGTGAAGGAGAAGTCGTGCTTTGACGGCGAGTCGATGCAGTGATGCAGGCGGCCATTCAGGGTGAAGGCCGCTTTCACGATGCTGCCCTCGGGGCCGGGACCCTCCGGGCCGTAACGCTCGACGTCCAGTATCTGCGAGTTCTCGAACAGTGAGGTGTAGAGGGACATGGCGGCTTCGGCCTGACCCTCGAACATCAAAAACGGGGCGACGCTGGCGGTCATGACGGATCCTTCTTGTCAGCAATGTCGTCGAGGAAATCGGGCACGCCGGGAAAGACGGCGTCATAAACCGGCTTGATGGAGCGGAAGCCGGCCCAGAACCAGCGCGGTTCGCGTCCGGCCAGTGCATCTTCCAGGAGGCCGACATGGGTGTGCCAGCCCATGGCCACCTCCTTTGCGGTCGTCGGCGTATCCAGTTTTCTGTGCGTGATGGTGAGGCGCGTGCCGGTGTCTTGAGGCTCAAGCTCGAAGACGACTTCGGAGATAGCGGCCACGTCCTGCATGCCTTCGCCCCAGGTGATCACAAGCCGGTGCGGCGGATCGACCTCCACGATCTCGGCAGGATGAGCGCCCTCATAGTCGCTGGCGCCGGCCTCGGCCGGTTCGGCGGAGAGTTCGCGGTGTTTGAACTGCAGCGTGAAGCGGGCCCCGGGCCGCAGCTCCATGTCGCCGGCGGCCAGCCATGTCCGCCGTTTCTCGCTTTCCACGAGGAAGGCCCAGACACGGTCGACCGGGGCCGGCATCAGGCGGCGCAGGCGGACTGTCCTGTCGTCTATCACTTTGGCAGGTTCATTCATCGCGCGTGTCCTTCTCGGCCAGAAGCGCGGCTTCCAGATCGTCCAGCGCGCCGGTCCAGAAGGCGCATTGCCGTTCGATCCACCCATTCACCTCGCCGAGCGGCGCCGGGTTGAAGGCGATGAAGTGGTCGCGGCCGGCCTTTCGCCGCGTGACCAGGCGGGCCTGCTCCAGCACCCGGATATGTTTGGAGACCGAGTTCAGTGAGATCGGGAAGGGGCGCGCGAGTTCGGTGACCCGTGCCTCGCCGCGCGACAGCCGGCCCAGAATGGCCCGGCGGGTCGGGTCGGCAATTGCGGTCAGTGTGGCGTCAAGGCCGGCGGGTGCTGCTTGGATCATAATATTCACCTTTGAGGGTGAATATTATGATCGGCATATTCCGGGGTCAACCGGCGTCTGGGCCGAAGAGTTGGTATCCAGGAGGGCGCGCGGCGGGTGTCGTGCCTGCAAGGTCAGGGAGCCGGGGCTTTCGCGGCGACGGCCATGTAGTTCACAGCCGTATCCTCACCCAGTGAAAACTGGTCGTTGAGCGGGTTGTAGAGCACACCGACCGGTTCGCTCATTTGCATCCCGCCTTCGAGGAGTGCAGCGCGGATTTCAGCCGGTTTGACCAGTTTGACGAAGCGGTGCGTGCCGCGCGGCAGCCAGCCCATGATCCATTCCGCGCCGACAATCGCCATGGCGAAGGCCTTGGGCGTGCGGTTGATCGTCGCGCAGATCATCAGCCCGCCCGGTTTCACCAGCCTGGTGCAGTCGACCAGGAAGGCGTGCGGATCGGCGACATGCTCCATCACTTCCAGGTTCAGCACGACGTCGAAGGGCGGTTCACCGGCCTCCAGCAATTGTTCGGCGACGCCATGCCGGTAGTCGATCTTCAGACCCTGTTCTTCGGCATGAACCGAGGCCGTCTTCACATTCGCTTCGGCGGCATCGACACCTGTTACCTGCGCGCCCAGCCGCGCCATGGGTTCGCAGACCAGCCCGCCGCCACAGCCGATATCGAGAATGCGCAGGCCTTTGAAGGGCGTCGTGCCGGACAGGCCGAAATGCTCGCAGATCGTGTCGCGGATAAAGCCAAGGCGAACCGGGTTGAACTTGTGCAGCGGCTTGAACTTGGAATCCGGATCCCACCAGTCTGCCGCCATGCGCGAGAATTTCTCGACTTCCTCCGGATCGACCGAGGGGCGGGTGAGGGTGTCGGGCGCTGTCGCCGTTGCCATCCGTGTTTCTCCTTGCAGGCGAGCGTGCCCGCGATTGCGTTCGAGCGTTGCGTGCCCGGCCGTCTGCGCTTACCTAACCGCGAGCGCGACGACATGGGCGCCGGTCTTAATATGGCCTTGCCGATGCCGCTAATCGAGCCCGGTGCGACGTTATGGGCGCACCCGCCGGCAAGGAAAAGCGCGAGGGACAGGTTGAGGGACGGCTTCGGGATGGCGGGTGAATGACACGCGTCGTGGCAAAATTCGGCGGCACGTCGGTCGGGTCGATCGAGCGTATCCGGCATTCTGCCGGGCTCGTGGCCGAGGCCGTGCACCGTGGCGAGAGCCTGGCCGTTGTCGTGTCGGCCATGGCCGGCGAGACCGACCGTATTCTCGGCCTGGCCGGCGGGTTCGGCGCGGGGCTTGGCGATGTCGAGACCGATGTTGCCCTGGCGGCCGGCGAACAGGTGTCCTCTGCGCTGATGGCGCTCGCCCTGCGCGAGGCGGGGCTCGAAGCGCGCTCCTTCCAGGGCTGGCAATTGCCGGTGGTGACCGACGGTCCGCCCGGTGCGTCGCGGATCGCCGGCATGGACGTCTCTGCACTGGAGGCGGCGATGCAGGCCGGGGTCATTCCCGTGCTGGCCGGCTTCCAGGGGATCACTTCGCAGGGCGAGATCCGCACGCTGGGTCGCGGTGGCACCGATCTGTCCGCGGCCGCGCTTGCGGCGGCGCTGGGTGCGCGGTGCGATATCTATACCGATGTCGATGGCGTCTATACGACCGATCCGCGTATCGAGCCGGCGGCCCGGCGTCTGGACGCGATCAGCCATGACGAGATGCTGGAACTGGCCGCCCAGGGCGCCAAGGTGCTGCAGACCCGTTCGGTCGAGTTCGCGAAATCGCGCGGCGTGCCGATGCGGGTCCTGTCCTCCTTCCTCGAAGCCGGCGAAAGCCGCGGCACGGATGTGGTCGAGACGCAGGACATCGCGGAACGCCGCATCGTGTCCGGCGTTGCCTATGCGCGGGACCAGGCGCGGATTGCCCTCCTGGGGGCATCCAACCGCTCGGAGCTCGCCGCTCGCACATTTGCCATCCTCGCGGACGCGGAGATCGGGGTCGATATGATCGTCCAGGCGCACACCCGCACGCCGGGTCGTGTGAATATCGAGTTCTCCGTCGCCCACCGCGACCTGGCCCGCGCCCAGGCGGCGCTGGAGGCCGGGCTGCCGGGAGCCGATATCTCGTCGGAGACGGGGCTGGCAAAAGTCTCTATTGTGGGCGCGGGGCTGCGCCAGCGGGCCGATATCGCGCGCTCCCTGTTTGCAGTGCTGGGCGAGCAGGGGATCAGTGTCAGGGTGCTGGCGACCTCGGAAATCAAGATTTCCGCCCTTATCGACAATGACGCCGTCGAGCGCGCCGTGCGGGCGTTGCATACGGCCTACGGACTGGAGCGGGTATAGCCGCATGGACGATCTGAAGACCCCTCCCATGCGCGATCCGCGCCGCCTGCTCAAGCGCATGCGCGAGCTCATGGCGGTGCAGGAGAACGCCCAGGCGCGCCTGGACCACCTCACCGCCATGATCGCGGAAGAGGCGGGATGGGATGTCTGTTCGATCTATCTGGCCCGTCAGTCCAACGCGCTGGAATTGTGCGCCACCTTCGGCCTGAAGGCCGAGGCCGTGCACCATGTGCGCCTGCAGCCGGGCGAGGGCCTCGTGGGCCTGGTCGCACGCCGGGCCCGGCCGCTCTCGACGTCGAATGCCCGGGCGCATCCGGCCTTCTCCTACAAGCCGGAGACGGGCGAGGAACCCTTCAACACTTTCGTCGGCGTGCCGATCCTGCGCGGCGGCCGCATGGTCGGGGTGCTGACCGCCCAGACCTCCCAGGAACGCCAGGTCGCGACCGATGAGATCGAGACGCTGCAGACCGTTGCCATGGTGCTCGCCGAGATCGTCGCTTCCGGCGATATCGTCGATTCCGAGGAAATGGCCGGGCTGGACGTGCGCCAGTCACGGCCCGAACGCTTCCAGGGCGGCGCCTTCTCCGGCGGGATCGCGCGCGGCGTCGCCGTGCTGTTCGAACCGCATGTCGAGTCCGCGCGGCTGATTGCCGACGATCCGGCCCGTGAGGAGGAGCGGCTCGACACGGCCATCTCCTCGCTGCGGATCCAGATCGACGAGATGCTGGACAGCGGCCGCATCCCGTTCGGCGGGCCGACACGTGACGTGCTGCAAGCCTACAGGATGTTCGCCCATGACCGCGGCTGGCTGGAGCGTCTGCGTGAGGCGGTGCGACGCGGCCTGACCGCCGAAGCGGCGGTCGAGCGCGTGCGGAACGAGAACCGGGCGCGGCTGATGAAGGCGGCGGATCCGACCTTCCGCGAGCGCCTGCACGATCTGGAAGACCTGGCCAACCGTTTGCTGCGCCATCTCAATGGCGGGGCCAAGTCGGCCGAGCTGCCGGACAATGCGATCATCATCGCCCGCAATATCGGTCCCGCCGAATTGCTGGAATTCGACCGCGAGAAGCTCAAGGGCATCGCGCTGGAAGAAGGCTCGGCCCAGTCGCATGCGGCCATCGTGGCCAAGGCGCTGGGGATCCCGCTGGTCGGCCGCCTGGAAGGCGCGCTCGACCAGGCCGAGGATGGCGATCCGGTCATCCTGGACGGCGAGTTCGGCGTTCTGCACATCCGGCCGCAACTCGATGTCACCGAAACCTATGACGCCCGCATCCAGACCCTGTCGGAACGCCGGCTGGCCTATGCCGAGCTGCGGGGGCCGGCGGTGTCGGCCGACGGCGTGCGGATCGGCCTGCACATGAATGCGGGTCTGCTGATCGAGCTGATGGCGCTGGACGAGACCGGCGCCGACGGTGTCGGCCTGTTCCGCACCGAATTCCAGTTCATGGTGGCCGAGACGCTGCCGCGCCTGTCCGCCCAGTCGGCGGTCTACAAATCAGTCCTGGACGCGGCGGGCGAACGGCCGGTCGTGTTCCGTACGCTCGATCTGGGCGGCGACAAGGTGGCGCCCTTTGCGCCCTCGACCAAGGAACCCAATCCGGCACTCGGCTGGCGGGCCATCCGCATGGGGCTCGATCGCCCCGGCCTGCTGCGCTACCAGCTGCGTTCCCTGATCCTGGCCGCGGCCGGGCGACCCCTGAAAGTCATGTTCCCGATGATCTCGGCGCCCTGGGAAGTGCGCGCCGCGCGCGACATGCTGGACCGCGAGCTGCGTCATGCCGAACGGGCCGGCTATGTCATGCCGTCAGACGTCAAGGTCGGTATCATGCTGGAGACGCCGGGCATGGCCTGGGCGCTCGAGCACGCGATCGACACCGTCGACTTCGTGGCTGTCGGCGCCAATGACCTGATGCAGTATTTCTTCGCGGCCGACCGGCAGAATTCGCGTGTCTCGGATCGGTACGATGTGCTCAGCCCGGCGGCCCTCGACCTTCTCAAACGGGTACGCGATATCTGCGCCGAGCACGACACGCCGGTGTCCGTATGCGGCGAAATTGCCTCCAAGCCGCTGGAGGCTGCAGTGCTGATAGGCCTTGGTTACCGAAGTCTTTCCATGGCTGCCCCGAACATCGGTCCCATCAAGAAACTCGTCTCCGGTCTCGACGTCGAAAAACTTGGCACCTGGCTTGCGAGCCGGCTTCAGAGCCCCGCAGACAGTCTGCGTCCGCTTCTCCTCCAGGCAGGGGAAGACGCCGGATTACCTCGCGAGGCTGTTGAAAACGGTCGAGGGATTTGATCTTATAGAGCGGGGTTAGGGCAAAGTTACCCTTAATTGCGTTCTTGGGTGACGATCGCTCCGGGGAGAGAGCGGTAGATGGCTATTATGGGTCAAGCATCGGGTGCGGACTTTGTTCCGGTAGATGCTGTCTATGCTGACGACAGCATCGGGTATGTCCAGTTGACGGCCGGCGACCGGCTGCGCGAGGCGCGGTCGAAGATGAACCTGTCGCTCAAACAGGCTGCCGAACGCACCCGGATCCGCGCCGACTATCTTGAAGCGCTTGAAAACATGGACCCGCGCGGCCTGCCGGCCCGGGCCTACGCCGTCGGCTATCTGCGCACCTATGCCAGCTTCCTGTCGCTCGAGCCCGCCGGGCTTGTCGAGCAGTTCAAGCGCGAGGTCGATACAGAGACCGGCCGGGCAGCGCCCAGCGCCGCGACCCCGACGCGCAAGCCGATCAAGCTGCCGCGCGGCCTGTTCGGTGTGGTGATCATCCTGGCCGCGCTGGCCGGTGTGGCCTGGTGGTATTCCCAGCAGGTCGGCACGGGCGGCATTCTGGGCAATCCGCCCTCGCCGCCGGATGCGGCGCCGGAATGGGCGCGCCCCGGCTTCGACGTGGCCGCCACGGCGCCCAGCCTTGACGATATCTGGACCGGGCTTCCGCTCGGCAAAGCCGGAACCGCCGCGGGCACGGTGGTGATGCGCGCCCTGTCGCCGACCTGGATCGAGGTGCAGGACGCCTCCGGCCGTATCCTGTTTGCCCGAGAACTCTCCGCTGGCGAGACCTATCAGGCGCTGGAGCCGGGTCTGACCGTGTCCGCAACGGATGCCGGTGCAATCCAGCTGGAGCACGAGGGCGAAATCGTCGGCACGCTCGGCGAGCTGGGTGCGCCGGTCGAGAACCTGCCGGTTCTGGCCCAGCTGCAGACCCAGGACGACGTACAGCCGCAGTAATCTGTCGCACCCCGGTCGAAACATCGCCACATAGACGCTATATGCGCACCTGACGGCCGTTGGACGGCCGCGAAGGGAGTGACGGATGTCGCAAGCCGGTAAGGATCCCCGCAGCGTGAGACCGTGGCGCATGATCGAGCGCCGCAAGAGCCGCACCATCCGTGTGGGCGGGCTGGAAGTCGGCGGCGATGCGCCCATTACCGTCCAGACGATGACCAATACGCCGACGGCGGATGCCGCCGCGACGATCGACCAGATCCGCCGCTGCGAAGAGGCCGGCGCCGACCTGGTACGCGTTTCCTGTCCGGACGAGGATTCGACGGCGGCCTTCCGCACGATTGCCAAGGCGGCCAAGGTGCCGCTGATCGCGGACATCCACTTCCACTACAAGCGCGGCATCGAGGCCGCCGAGGCCGGGGCGGCCTGCCTGCGGATCAATCCGGGAAATATCGGTTCGATGGACCGGGTGAAGGATGTCGTCCAGGCGGCGCGCGATCACGGCTGCGCCATCCGTATCGGCGTCAATGCCGGTTCGCTGGAGCGCCACCTGCTGGAGAAATACGGCGAGCCCTGTCCCGAGGCGATGGTGGAAAGCGCGCTCGATCACGCCCGCATTCTCGAAGACCTCGATTTCCGCGATTACAAGATTTCCGTGAAGGCGTCGGACGCCTTCCTCACCGTGGCGGCCTACCAGGCGCTGTCCGAAGCCACGGATGCGCCGTTGCACCTCGGTGTCACCGAGGCCGGCGGCCTGCGCACGGGCACGGTGAAATCGGCCATCGGCATCGGCTCGCTGCTGTGGGCCGGGATCGGCGACACGATCCGCGTCTCGTTGTCGGCCGAGCCGGAAGAGGAAGTGAAGGTCGGGTTCGACATTCTCAAATCGCTCGGCCTGCGTACCCGTGGCGTGAACATCATCGCCTGCCCGTCCTGCGCGCGGCAGGGGTTCGATGTTATCCGGACCGTGGAAACGCTCGAGCAGCGGCTGGCGCATATTTCCGAGCCGATCTCGCTGTCGATCATTGGCTGCGTCGTGAACGGACCTGGCGAGGCGCTGATGACCGATCTGGGTTTCACGGGCGGCGGGGCAGGCCGTGGCAAGATGTATGTGTCCGGCCGGCCGGACCATAATGTCTCCAACGAGGAGATGATCGATCACATCGTCGAGATGGTCGAGGCCCGCGCTGCGCAGATGCGCGCCGAGAGCCTGGCGGACACCGCTGCGGAATAACAGGGCTGGACGGCCGGGTATCGGCTGTGGCACGGGCTTTTTTCCGGACCACTGCCGGTTTAGTGAAATGCACGCATAGGGAGAGTCCGGATTCGCGGGTTCTCCGGTTGGGGGAAATTATGCTGGTCAGGATCTACGGGCTGAAGAATTGCGATACTTGCCGCAAGGCGGTGAAGGAGCTGGAAGAGGCCGGCCGCGATCACGAATTTGTCGATATCCGCGACGAGCTCGACCGGGTGCGCAAAGTGCCGGCCTGGATTGATGCCGTTGGGGCCAAGAAGCTGGTGAACACGCGTTCCACGACCTGGCGGAATCTGTCGGCGGAAGACAAGCTGATTGCCGAGGATGACCCCGCCGGTCTGCTCATCACCTATCCCACCCTCATCAAGCGGCCGGTTATCGAGGCCGGCGGCGACGTGATCGTGGGCTGGAGCGGGGATACACTGGCCGGGATCACGGCCCCGGAATGAATGACGCATTGAGAGCCCGCTGCGATCTCGATCTCAGCTTTCCCTATCACACGGATGGCAGCCCGGCAGACCGGCTCGAACGTGTCGCCGCCTATATGCGCTCGGCAGGCCTGAGCACGGAAGCCTATCTGACAGGTGAGAGCGTCGCCCGGCTGGAAGCACGCATGGCGAGCCTGTTCGGCAAGCCGGCGGCGGTCTGGTTTCCCTCCGGCACCATGGCCCAGGGTGTCGCGGCCCGCCTCCACTGCCAGGCCGCCGGCAATGCCCGTCTTGGCCTGCATCCCACCTCGCATCTCGCCCTGCACGAAGAAGACGGCCACATCCATCTGCACGGGCTGGAGCCGGTGAGCTGTGGCGCGTGGTCCCGCCCCTTGCGCGCGGACGACCTGCCGGAAGACGCCGGGTGCACCATCATCGAGCTGCCGCAGCGCCACAATGGCGGCGCGCTGCCCGACTGGGATACGCTTCAGGCGATCAAGGCGCGTGCCCGGGAAACCGGCCAGGCGCTGCACATGGACGGCGCGCGGATCTGGTCCCTTCCAACAGCCTGGCCCGGGCATGATCTGCCCGAAATCTGCGACGGCTTCGCCTCGGTCTACGCCTCCTTCTACAAGGATCTCGGCGCTTCGGGCGGCGCCATCCTGGCCGGCGAGGCGGACTTCGTGGACGAGGCGCGCCTGTGGCTGGCGCGCATGGGCGGACGTCTCGTCTCGGCCTGGCCGATGGTGCCCGATGCGCTGCGTGTAATGGATGCGCGGCTGCCGCAGATCCCGCTCTTCGTGGAACGGGCACGCGGTATCGCCATGGGCGTCGGCAATCAGCCGGGCCTGACGATCACACCGGATCCGCCGCAGGTGAACATGATGCATGTCCGGCTCGATTGCGATGTCGCGACGGCCGAAGCAGCCCGGGACGCCGCGGCCGAGGCGACGGGCGTCTGGCTCGGCAACCGGTTCTGGCATTTCGAGCACGACCCGGTCCCCGCTCTGGAGATCTGTGTCGGCGAGCGGGCTTTCCAGGCCGATATCATGCGCATTGTCGAGGCGATCCGTGCCATGGGCGCCTATGTGACCGCGTCTCACTCGACCAGCGGGTAGAGCGTCAGGCGCACATCCATCGCCTCGCCATTGCGCAACAGGCTGAGATCTAGAATTTCGGGCGGTATACCGTCCAGCGAGCAATCCCGGTCGCGCATCGAACGGCCGTTGAAATGGGTGATGAAGTCGCCCGTCAGCACACCGGCATCGAAGGCGGGGGAGTTGGCGATCACGGTGGCCACGCGCATGCCGTCGCCCTCAGGCACCAGGACCAGACCGTGTGTGATCAGCGGTTCGAAGGTGATGGGCGTTTTCGGATCATGCCGCACAATGCGCACGCGTTCATGCCGCTGGTCGAAGGTCCACACGAAGTGCCGCATGGCCTGGCCGCCCAGAATTTCCGTTTCGGGCGTGGACTCGATCACCGGCTGGATCAGCACATTGTTGCCGATCCGCGCATTTCCGGCGAGGCGCGCCGCGGAGCGGCGCTCGATCTCCGCAAAACGGACGGCTGCGCCGGTCGCGCGTGGCGGCGCGACGGTGTCATAGCGCTCCAGATCGCGCAGGACGATCGGGCTGAGCGCGGCGCCGCTGTCGATCAGCAGGCGTCGTGTGCGATCAGGAAAGCGCACGCGAATCCAGGGCCGAAGGTCGGGACCGTCCGCATCGAACACCGTCACGCCGTCCGGGCGGGGCAGGGCCCCGCTCTCCACCCGCATTTCGCCCAGGCCGTAATCGAGCGTCAGCAGCACGTCCTCGAAGGCGTCATATTCGAGTATGCCATCGATCTCGCGGCCCAGGGCAATCGAGAGATGATCGAGCTCCCGGACTCCGGCTCTCAGACCGGTCAGGGCCAGCGGACCGGTGGTCACACGCCCGAAGTTCGCCCGCACGCCACTGTCCAGCCGCTGTCCGGAGACGCGCTCGACACTGTCCGGATCGACATAGCTGGCCGACGCACCCGTATCGTAGAGAAACCAGAGCGTCCGGTCTTCCGCCGCTTCGCCGTCGCGCACCTCCAGCGTGACAGGCAGGAAGAAATAGCCGCGGCACATCTGCGCGGGCAGGACGACCGGGTCGATCGTGCGGGCGGAGGCCGGGGGCGGCGCGGCAAGCTTGCCCGCCACCAGCAGCACGACTATCAGAGCGATTATCCGTTTCATGCTTGTCCCCCGTCACGGCTATCGCAGGATACGGTCGCTGACCGGCATGCCAAGTTGATTGGAGTTCCGATGAAATCAATCTGTGTCTATTGCGGCTCCAATCCGGGCAAGGATCCGGTCTTCGTCGACACCGCACGCGCGGTTGGCCGGACGCTGGCCGAGCGCGGCATCGACGTCGTGTATGGCGGTGGACAGGTCGGATTGATGGGGGAACTGGCCGATGCCGCGCTGGAAGCCGGCGGCCGGGTGATCGGCATCATTCCGGAATTCCTCGCTCTTAAGGAAATCGCCCATCTCGAGCTGACCGAGCTGCATGTCGTCCAGTCGATGCACGCGCGCAAGGCAAAGATGGTGCAGATGTCCCAGGCCTTCATCGCCCTGCCGGGCGGTATCGGCACGATGGAAGAATTGTTCGAGGTGTGGACCTGGGCCCAGCTGGGCCACCACACCCACCCGGTCGGTCTGCTCAATGCCGCGGGCTATTACGACGATCTCATCAGCTTTCTTGACCGGATGACGGGGGAGCGTTTCCTGGCGGAAAACCACCGCCGCTCCCTGATGATTGCCGACCGTATCGACACCCTGCTGGCCGCGTTCGAAACCTACCAGGCCCCGCCGGCCGATGTCCGGATCAAGACCGGTCAGACCTGAGCTGCGCGGCTTTCTTCTCCTGTCTCTTCTCCCGCTTTCCCCGGCCATGTGCCGGGGCGTGTGGCCGGGAAAAGCGGCGTGGTGTTCAGGGAGGGGCTTCAACGCCCCCTCTCCCCAACGGGGGAGAGGGAAACAGGGTGAGGGGCGGCCGCGCAGCGGCCCACTCAAGGCTCTTCTCAGCGCTGTCGCGCGCCCCTCATCCGCCCTTTGAGCACCTTCTCCCCAGACGGGGAGAAGGAAGGAGGCTCTCAGGACAGGGCTTGGATCAACCAATCCCCAGCTCGGCCCAGATCGCGTCGATCTTGGCTTTCGTGGCGTCGTCCATGTCGAGCTTTTCGCCCCATTCGCGATTGGTCTCGCCGTCCATCTTGTTGGTCGCGTCCAGGCCGATTTTCGAACCCAGGCCGGAGACGGGCGAGGCGAAGTCGAGATAGTCGATCGGCGTGTTCTCGACAGTGACGATATCGCGGGCCGGGTCCATGCGGGTGGAGACCGCCCACATCACATCCTTCCAGTCGCGCGCGTCGATATCGTCGTCCACGACGATGATCCACTTGGTGTACATGAACTGGCGCAGATAGGACCAGGCGCCCATCATCACGCGCTTGGCGTGGCCGGCATAGGCCTTCTTCATCGAGATCACGGCGATGCGGTAGGAACAGCCTTCCGGCGGCAGCCAGAAATCGGCGATCTCGGGGAATTGCTGCTGGATCAGCGGAATGAAGACCTCGTTCAGCGCTTCGCCCAGTACCGAGGGCTCGTCCGGCGGCCGGCCGGTATAAGTGGTCAGGTAGATGGGATCCTTGCGCATGGTGATGGCAGAGATCTCGAACACCGGGAATTGCTCGACGGAATTATAGTAGCCCGTGTGGTCGCCATAGGGGCCTTCCGGACCGTATTCGTCCAGGAGGACATGACCCTCCAGCACGATCTCGGCTTCGGCCGGCACTTTCAGCGGCACGGTCTTGCAGTCGACGAGTTCGGCCTTCTGGCCGCGCAATATGCCGGCGAACTGGTATTCCGACAGCGTGTCGGGCACGGGCGTGACTGCGGCCAGGATGGTGCCCGGATCGGCGCCGAGCACGACGGCGGCGGGCAGGGGTTCCGGGCGTTCCTTCTTCCAGCGCTGATAATGCTGGGCGCCGCCACGATGCTTCAGCCAGCGCATCAGTGTGCGGGTCTTGCCCAGCTTCTGCATGCGGTAGATGCCGAGATTGAAATCATCCTGCTTGTCGTCTGACGGGCCCTTGGTGACGACCAGCGGCCAGGTGATCAGCGGCGCCGGCTCGCCGGGCCAGCAGGTCTGGATGGGCAGGCGGTCGAGATCAATCTCGTCGCCGGTCAGCACGACCTCCTGGCAGGGCGCCTTCTTTACGGTCTTCGGCCGCATCGACATCACGGTCTTGGCCAGGGGCAGCATGTCCAGCGCGTCCTTGACGCCGCGCGGCGGCTCCGGCTGGCGCAGGAAGGCAAGCAATTCACCGACCTCGCGCAGCTCGGCACCGGTGGTCCGCGCCTCGCCGCCCAGCGTGACCGCCTGGGCGACGCGTTTCACCGTGCCGAACAGATTGACGAGGCAGGGCATCTCGCTCTTCTCGCCCGTCTCGTTGATCACATTCTCGAACAACAGGGCCGGGCCGCCGGCATGCAGGGTACGCCGGTGGATCTCCGTCATCTCGCGATCCGTCGAGACGGGCGTGGTGATGCGTACGAGGTCGCCCTCGGCTTCCAGCTGGTCGATGAAGTCGCGCAGGGATTTGTAGGCCATGCGGGTCGGGCTCCGGTGATATCGAATGACCGAAACTGCAACTTCACGGGCGAAAGTCCAGCGCGCGCTGCGTCGCACCTGCAGGACGGCCCGGACTGCGGCGCATTTGACTCAAGTTAGACTCGAATTTTGCGACACGTCTTGAGCCTTGCTTCAGACGCGGCTGCTAGAGCCCGCGGCCCGCTCGATGGAAGGTTGCTCCGCATGCTGCACAGAATGGTTCTCGTCGCCCGCGCCCGGGTCGATCTGGGCGAGGGCGCGCTCAATGGCGATCTGGGACTGATGCTGGCGGCGCACATGAAGGCGAGTGTGGAGCGGGAGATGACCGGCGGGCTGGTCTGGCTCGACGGCTATTTCCTGGACGTGCTGGAAGGCGATCGCGAGACCTTGCGCGGCTTCTTCCTGGCGATTGCGGCAGATCCGCGGATCTCGGACCTGCGCAGCGAGGAATTCCTGCCGATTGCCCGCCGGCAATACACGCGCTGGTCCGTCGCCCGGGGCGATGCGGCGATCTACGACATGTCTGCACTGCGGGCCTTGCGCGAAGGGCATGCCAGCGCGGCGCAGGCGAGCGAGCTTGTCGCCCAGTGCCTGCGCAGCGCCACGCTGGCCGAATCGCCGCCGCTGGCCGCGGCCTAGCCGTTGGCGGCTGCCGCCTCTCCGACGGTGCGGAATTGCTGCAGGAACCAGCGCCAGCCCCAGGGATAGTCGGAGATGTCGACGGTGCGCGTGAAGCCGTCATGGACGAGGTCGACGCGTGTTCCGTCTCCGTCCTCGCTGAGCAGCCAGGTCACGCGCTGATGGGGCACCTCCGGATCGCCCCGCCAGTCCCGCCACTCCATCACCAAGCGCTCCGGTTCGACGATCTCGAGCAATTGCATCGGCGGCACGACGACCTCCCGGCCGTTTTCCTCATAGCGCCATCCGAAATCGAGCGTGCCGGCCTCCATGTCGATCACGGCCGCCTTGGTCAGCCATTGGTCGAGCAGGGCAGGGTCGGTCAGGGTGCGCCAGACCGCTGCACGCGGTGCATCGACATGGATGGAAAGTTCGACCTGCGGATGCGGGTCGGCGAAGTCGGGAAGCGTGACGGGCTGGCCGGAAAGATGCGTTCCCAGCGCCCCGAGATGCATCCGCCAGAGATCGTCGACCAGTTCCCGGGCCCGCCCGATTGCGGGTGTATCGGCCAGTACGTGCCGTGCCGTGACCGCCGTGCCGTCATCCTTCGGAGCCAGGCTCAGCGTAACGCGGCCGGCTTGGCCTTCCAGCGGCCAGTCGAAGGCGATTTCCCGATCCGGCTCGAAAGTGTGCAGACGGGTTTGCACGCCCGGGTGTGCCGGGGTGCCATAGGTGTGGCGGCCCCAGAAGCTGAAGGCGCCGTCCGGGCGCGCATCGATCGCGACGCCCTCGGCAAACCAGACCGTCAGGTCGGCCGGGTCGGTCAGCGCCCGGAAGACGCGATCGGGCGGGGCGGCGATGGTGTGGGTGTAGCTGACATCGAGTGCAGTCATGAGCCGGTCTCCTCGTCCGGTAGCGATTCCGCGATCTGTTTGAGTCCCGTCAGGCGCGCGGACCAGTAGAGCCGGTAGGGCGCAATCCAGCGGTCGATCGCCGCCAGTCCGGCCGGGTCGAGCGCATAGATGCGGGCGCGTGACTCCCGGCGCTCGCGCACAAGGCCGGCGCGTTTGAGCACGCCGACATGGCGGGCAATGGCCGGTCGGCTGACGGGGAAGTTTTCGGCAATGGCACCGGCCTGCATTTCGCCCTGGCGGAGCAGGTCGAGAATCGCCCGCCGCGTCGGGTCGGCGATGGCGTGGAAGCCGGGGTGATCTGTCAGAGCTCTATTCGTAACCATATTGTTACGAATAGAGGGTGATGCGATTCAAGGCAAGTCCGATCCTTCCCGGCGCCGGGGCGCCGGGTTCGCAAAGGCGGATACCGGAGACGTCAGTCTGCGGTGCCGATGTGCGGGGCGGGGCGGTCGCGCAGGGCTGCGGCGACGCCGGCCGCGAGTTCACCGGTGCCGGAGGCAACCCGGTTGGTCGCGCCGAAGCGGACAATGACCAGGTCCTGCTGCGGCATGATATAGGCCAGCTGGGACTGGAAGCCGCGCATCATGAAGGTGCCGTCCGGAAGGTTTTCATGATCCTCCGGCAGCCAGAAGCCCATTCCATAGGCTCCGTCCGAGCCTTCGGTCGGCAGGCGGACGAGATCCACCCAGTCCTCGGGCAGGAGGCGTTGTCCGCCAACGACCCCGTCTTCGGCATAGAGCTGCGCCAGCCGGGCCCAGTCATGCGCCGTGGCATACATGTAGGATGAGCCCTGGAAGGTCCCGCTTTCGTCCGGTTCCAGGATGGCGGAGCGGATGCCCAAGGGTTCGAACAGGCGGGCGCGCAGCTCGGTGACCTGCTCGGGCAGGGTATCGCCGAGTTGCTGCTGCATGGCATGCGTCGCGAGGATCGTATTGCCGCTCATATACTGCCAGTGCTCGCCCGGCCCGTAGAGCCGCTCGCGCGTGGCGGCGAAGTGCGGCATGTCGGACTGGGTCATCAGCATCTGCGAGTTGGGGTCCCAGCCGTCATTGCGCTCGGCAATCGCCAGCCCGCCGGCCATGCGCAGCAGGTCCTCGATGGTGATGTCGGTCAGGCTGTCATCGATGGCGGCGAGCGCGGGAACCTCGCCCTCGGCCTCGATATCGATCAGCCCGTCCTGCTGTAGCACGCCGGCCAGCGTGGCCATCGTGCTCTTGGTCATCGACCAGCCGTGGAAACGCGTCTCGCGGCTGGCGCCGGGCGCATAGCGCTCTGCCACGAGGCGGCCCTGGTGCAGCACAGCGACGCCCAGCGTGTTGCGCGGATCGGTATCCGGGTCGCCGAAGGCGCTGTCGATGGAGGCCTGCAACGCCGTGGCATCGAAATGCGTGTCGCGATGCTCCGTATCGAGTTCGAGCGGCTCGAAGGGGGCTGCGAGCGGGACTTCCAGGTCCGGATCGAAATCGCCGCGGCCGTGGACCAGTGTGCAGCCGAGCCCCTCGCGATAGACCGCATGCTGGCGCCAGAACAGGCCGAACACGCCCGAACGGACCTCGCGGGCCTCGGTGTCGATATCGTACTGGATCAGGCTGCCGGCCCCGCCGAGCAGCGGATCGATATAGATCGACTTGGCCTGCTCTGTGTCGAGCCCAGACACGAAGGTCAGCGAGCAGGTCTGCTTGGCGACGAGCCCGGTGCCCGACGGCAGATAGCTGCGCCCGAGCGGCGACAGGTTGAGGGCCAGAAGCCCGCCCGCAACCACGACTGCAGCTGCACCAAGAAGAATACGTTTCGCCATGATGTCCCCCCGTGGTCCCGGTAGAAATCTAGAGCATTTTCAGCAAAAGTGGGTACCGGTTTTGCGGTTCGAAAATGCGACCGCCAAGGGCCTGGCATTTTCAGCAAAAGTGGGTACCGGTT
>MRWG01000390.1_pt1 | contig 58006 bp, 52 predicted proteins | sample 1013341 | NCBI WGS metagenome assembly MRWG01 (sample SAMN06117577, study PRJNA244670) | biofilm metagenome | biome: Water; feature: Cathode Biofilm; material: Biofilm; isolation source: microbial consortium enriched at the cathode of a solar microbial fuel cell | place: USA: District of Columbia ...
CAAATGTGTTGCATGAACCGCCGTGGTACGGAACCGTATGCCCGGTGGTGTGGGAGGACGGCGGGGGCAACCCCGCCTCCTACCCGATCTGGCCGGTGTGTGTGCCGGGGTTTTTTGCCGGCGCCGGGCAAGGGCAAGTGATCAATACCCTGTAGCCCTCCGGGTATCACGTCCTGGTAAAGACAATACGGGTATCACGCCGGGCGAAACGCCATTGTCTGTCAACGCAGCGGAACTGGTCGCGATATTCCACAACCATTTCAGGCCGGGTGTCCCGAACCGGAATCTTGTTCTCGCCTGGAGCGTGGTAAACGGTGGTTTGCGACCACCCCGAGGCGCCTTGTTCACCGTTGATATCCACCAGTACGGCGCCGTTGACATGGCGTATCACCCGCGTTTTTTCGAACTCGCCGGCAATGAAGGTCCGAATGGCGTCGATGCCCTCCAGGGGCGGTACTCCTGGACGCTGCCAGATGGCGTCGTCCGTGAATAGCGCAATGAACGCCTGGGTATCGCTGGTATTGACCGCCAGGGCATAGCGGCTGGTCAGGTCAATGCAGGCCTGTCGTATCAAGACGCGGTCCAATGCATTCATAAAGCGCTCCTAATGAAAGTGTTGTTAAAACAGTACGTCAATTAAAAACCTTCGGAAAGCTTGTCGGAACTCCTGGTTTTTGATACAACTAACACATATTCAGTTTTTCCGGCTGTTTGCAGTGCCAAGGGCGTTTTTTCGCGAACAGTGTCATTTTAGAAATAACGATAAGGCAATCCCATGCCCGGCCAATTGTGAACGGGGTTACCGCGTCCCCCGTAATATCATGATCACCAGCCTGAAGGCACGCTTGAGAGTGCCTGTCTCGATTGAAGGTTTCAGTCCAAAAAAACGCAGAACCTGAAGAGTTCGAAAGCAGGAGAAAAGGAATGGGCAAGCTGGAAGGTAAAGTGGCTATCGTAACCGGTGCGGGCCGCGGTATCGGCCGCGCCATATCCCTGGCCTACGCACGGGAGGGAGCGAAAGTGGTGGTGGCCTCCCGGACGCCGTCGACGGTCGACGCGGTGGTCAAGGAGATTACCGGCACCGGGGGCAAGGCCCTGGGCATTCCCTGTGACGTGACCGACCGGGGCCAGGTTTTCGCCATGGTGGACAAGGCCGTCGAGGCTTACGGCACTGTCGACATTCTCGTCAACAATGCCCAGAGCTTTGGCAAGCCGGGCGCCGCCAAGACGGCCCAGGACTATATTCCCGTCCAGGAAGTGGACGAGGAAACACTCGAATACACGTTCCGTTCCGCTTTTATGGCCACTCTCTGGGCAATGAAAGCCGCGTATCCCTACCTGAGCAAAAATGGCGGCAAGGTGATCAATTTCGGATCCGCCCAAGCGCAGATCAACCTGGAAGGCGGTGTCGCCTATAACATGACCAAGGAAGCGGTGCGCTCCCTGTCCCGCACGGCCGCCCGGGAATGGGGTCCGCAGAATATCAATGTCAATGTTATCAACCCCATGATTCTTACCGACGCGCTCAGGGAAGCCTATGAAACGGCGCCGGCGGATTTCGATGGGACGATCAGCCAGATTCCCCTCCGTCACTTCGGCGATCCCGACAAAGAACTCGCGCCGGTGGCGGTCTTCCTCGCGAGCAGTGATTCCGACTACATGACGGGGCAGACCTTCCAGGTGGACGGTGGCTTTATTATGCGGGCTTGAAGCGCGCCAATACAGGAGCGGGAGATGAAGGAATTACTACAAAATAAACGGATTCTTGTCGCGGGCGGTGGCTCCGGTATTGGGGAGGCCACCTGCCGCAGAGTGATGGAAGCGGGCGGCCGGGTGGTGGTAGGCGATCTCAATCGGGAGAACGCCGAATCGGTAGCCGCGGCCATCAACGAAGAGGGCGGGCAGGCCCTGGCGGTCCAATTTGATCTGCGGGATGAAACCTCCCTCAAGAAATTCGTCGCCACCGCCGTCGGGGAAATGGGCGGCATAGATGGCCTGGCCAACGTCGCCGCCGATCTTTCGCCGGCCATGATCGAGGCCGACCGGGATCTCCTGGATATGGATCCCGCCATCTGGCTGAGTGCCATGCGCGCCAATGTCATCGGCTTTGCCCTGGCGAGCCGCGAAGCCATTCGCCAGTTTCTCAAGCAGGGAAATGGTGGGGCCATTGTCAATGTGTCGTCGGAAGCGGCCAGTTGCGGCGAGGACACCCGGCCCGCCTATTCGATCACCAAGGCGGGCGTCAATGCCCTTACCCGACATACCGCCCTGCGCTGGGGACCGGATGGTGTACGCTGCAATGCCGTGGCACCGGGAATTACCATGAGCGAAACGGCCGAGGCAATGATGCCGGAGGATTTCAAGCAGCAGTGGCTGAACCTCACCACCATGAAACGATTCGGCCGCCCCCCTGACCAGGCCGCAACCATTGCCTTTCTGCTTTCCGACCATGCTTCCTGGGTTAGTGGTCAGGTCTGGCACGTCAACGGCGGCAGCCATTTCCACGATTGAACTTTCGCGCCCGGAGGCGTTGATGAAAACAAAAGCCCGCGACTTTATCAGCCCTCTGGCGACGGAGGATCAGGCCGAGGCGGAACGCCGGGCCATGACTATCGCCGTGACGGATGAGGTTCTGTCAGCTCGGCAGCCAGCAAGGACGCTGATGACAGAACACCCGCTGGCGAAGCTTTCCGAGGCGCGGGCCCGCATCGATCGGGCACTGGATAAATGGTTGTACCAGTTGATATTGCAGACCATCGGAAGCGACCTTTCCCATCCCCGCTTTATATGGAGCACGAATCTGGCGCGTTATCGATGGTTCGGCCACGAGTTCCCGGGCTCGGGTGCGGCCATCGATTGTCCCGATAACATCTACCGCAATGCCGGGCTCGACGGCGGCATACGGTACGAAGTGACCGGCAAAGTCAACGAACCCCGGCCTTCACAGTTTACCTTTCAGCTTACCCGGCACCCCAAGGGTGACGGCTTTGCAGTCAATGACGACAGCATGCGCGACCTGGGTGCATTGCAGATGCTCACCAGCCGGGAGATGGATATCGCCGACGACGGCCATTTTCGTATCACGCTGGATAACAGCGATGCGGATGGTCGTCGCAACCATATCCGAATGCCAGAGGGTGAACTTTACCTGTTGGTGCGGGACAGCTTGGGTGACTGGCGGCAGATCCCCAACGATCTGGAGATCAGGCGGGTCGGCGGCTCGGCCCTGCCACCACCCCTGAGCGATGCCGATATTGCTTCCCGGGTAGCCGGCTACCTGCCGGGGTTTGTGGATTTCTGGCTGCGCTTCAACGATAACTTCAATGGCAGGCCCGATATCAACACCCTGGTGCCTCCCTACGGGCGAACAGGCGCCTGGGGATATGCCGCCACCTGCCATTTCCGACTGCGGGACGACCAGGCCATTGTTGCCACTGTTGTCGACGGAGGCGCCGATTACTTCGGCGTACAGATGGCGGATACCTGGATGATCGCCCCCTCACCGACTGAACACATCAGCAGTTACAACAAAACCCAGGCGCTCGCCAACCCGGACGGCACTTTCACTTTTATTCTGGCACCCCGGGATCCGGGGCTCGCCAACTGGATCGATACCGCCGGTCTTCATGAAGGCTGGTTGTTTTTTCGCTGGCAGGGTATGCCTGCAGGGGCACCGGACCCGGAAAAACTGCTTCGGAACTTTCAGGTGGTGGACTCAAGCGAGATTGAAAAGGTTGTGCCCGAGACACTACCGGCAATCAGTGCGCAACAGCGACGGGATGAAGTTGCCGGTCGTGCGCAGCACTGGTCGCTCAGGGTGGCTACGCCCTGACCCGGGGCCGGGCGAGGTTATGGGCCACTCGTCATAACCGGTCAGCACAACCTGGTTGCATGCCAGGTCAATAATTCAACGCATAAAAGGTGTGTGGATCATGCTAAAGGATAAAAAGGTTTTACTCACGGGATTGACCGGCAACCTGGGAGGCTCCATCGCAGCGGCGCTGGCGCCGGAGAACGATCTCTGGGGCTATGCCCGGTATAGCCGCCAGGGACAGCGGGAATTCTGGGAGCAGAAAGGGGTGAATACGGTGGTGGGCGATTTTGCCGAGGGGCGCTTTGACGCACTGCCGACGGATTTTGATTACGTGATTCATTGCGCCGCCAATTGCGCTCCCGAGTCCTTTGCCCAGGGCATGCACGACAACCCCCAGGGAACCGCCATGCTCATGGCCCACTGTCGAAACGCCAGGGCTTTCCTGCATATTTCCACCATCGGCGTATACGCCCCGAATCCTGATCCCGAGCATGCCTATGTGGAGACAGACCTGACCGGTGGCTCGGTAATGGGGCTGCATTACGAGGGCACGAAACTCGCCGCGGAGGGCGCGGCCTGGGGCATGTCGAAACATCTCGGGTTGCCCACCACGGTTGCCCGGCTGGGAGTGCAGTACGGCACCTACCACGACGGAGGCATGCTGGGCATTTTTCTTGGCATGATGCTCGCCGGCCAGCCCGTTCCCCTGCCGGAGCACCAGTCGAACATCATCCAGCCCATCAGTGACGACGACGTGGTGCGTTTCGTCGGCCCCCTGCTCGATGCTGCCGATGTACCGCCCACCCTGGTGAACCTGGGCGGCGATGAAGCCATTGCCACCCAGGAGGTGATGGCGCATTTCGGCAAGCTGGCGGGCGTGGAACCCGATTTTGCCCACGGTGGTTTTGAGTACCCCACCTACCAGTTGGATACGGAAAAACGACGTTCCATCACCGGCCCCTGTCAGGTGCCCATCAAGGAGGGGCTGACCCGGATGTACGAGGTAATGGCGCCAAGATTGAAGGAGAAACAACATGCTCAGTGATAAAAAGATTCTGATTACCGGGGTGACCGGGTCCGTGGCATGGCCCATTGCCCGCTTTCTGGCGGAGCGCAATCAGGTCTTCGGCGCGGCCCGCTTTCAAAGCGATGAGAGCCGGGAGAAAGTGATCTCTGCCAATATCGAGCCCTGCCCCATGGACCTGGAGAAGGCCGATGTTTCCCAGTTGCCGCGGGATGTGGATTATGTCCTGCACTTCGCTTTCATGCGGGGCACCCTGGACGATTTCGATCGGGCCATGACCGTCAACGGAGAGGGCACCGGCCTGGTTTTGCAGCACTGCGCAACGGCCAGGGCCGCCCTGGTGATTTCCTCCCACGCCATCTATGTCCCCAATCCCGACCCCGATTTCGAGCAGCCGGAAACCGGCGAGCTGGGCCGATCCTTCGCACCCTGGGGTCCCACCAGCCCCGTCACGAAAATCGCCGAGGAAGCCGTGGCCAGGTTTTCCGCCCGTGCATTCTCCCTGCCGGTCACCATTGCCCGCCTCAACACGGTGTATGGCAGCCCGGAAAACCTGATCTCCATGCATATCCGCCAGATGCAGGCGGGTGAAGTCGTGAAGGTGCCCAATGACCCCAACAATCATCGCCCCATACACGTCCGCGACATGTGCGAGCAGCTCCCGCCGCTCCTGGAAGCGGCCGGCACGCCGGCCACTATCGTCAACTGGGCCGGGGATGAAGTGGTATCGGCCCAGCAATGGTGCCGGCAGGCCGCGGACATGCTCGGCCTGGAACCGAAAATGGAGGTCATGCATTTGCCCGGCGCCCAGGTATCGCATATAGCGGATGTAGAAAAGCGCCGGTCCATCACCGGACCCTGCCGCGTTAAGTTCGCGGACGGCCTGCGCGAGCTTTGCCAGCACCATCACCAGTCCTGACAAGGGTTACCGGAAAGCCCTTAAAGAGAGTCGTTAATGAGAGCCCATAAGAAGAACTCATAAGGAGAGCCCCATGATGTCACTACAGGTAGAGGAATTACTGGACCAGGCTTGTCAGGTCACGGGCCTTGACGACTTTGGCGATCCCTCATTCAGGGTGGGCCTTGAAAAATTGGTGGATTCCATCAACCGGAATGCCGAGCCCACCGAAGTCGGAAAGGTGGCCATTCCCGGCAGCATTGTCGGCAATCTGATCAACCGCCTCCGGATTGAGGAATGCTATCGGGAGCACCCCGAAATCGATGACCAGGATATTCGCGACCCGGTGTTTATCACCGGCCTGCCGAGGACCGGCAGTACCGCGCTTGGCCATATGCTGGCCCTGGATACCGAAACGCGCTCCCTGCGTGGCTGGGAAGCCGCGGAGCCCTGCCCGCCTCCGGATATCAATGTCCCGGACGACCCCAGGATCGAACGCAATATCCAGCGAGGTCATGAGTTCGAGGCCCTGGTTCCGGGCGTCACCGAGGCCATGCCCCGCAATGCCCATGCGCCGGAAGAATGTTTCTATCTTCTGGACCTGTCCTTTGCCGACGTCGCCTTCAACGGTTTTCACCGTATCCCGGAATATGAGCGCTGGGCCATGACCGAAGGCCTGCCGGAAGTCGACGCCGCCTATCGCTATCATCGCCGTGTCCTGAAGTTGCTTCAATGGAAGACGCCAGCCCGGCGCTGGGTGTTGCGTTCACCGGTGCACAGCGCTTATATGGGCGCCTTGCTGAAATCCTATCCCGATGCCCGTTTTGTGGTTACCCACCGGGATCCCGTCAAGGTGCTTCCGTCCATCTGCTCCCTGATTTACCAGGTGAGGGAAGCATTTCTCAAAAACCCGGGGCCCAGGGAGCTGGGGGCCGGGCAGATGGATCAGTGGCAGGAAGCCATGCGTCGGCTGATACGGAACCGGGACAGTCTTGGGGAGGAGCGGTTTTTCGATCTTTACCACCGGGAGCAGGTGGCGAATCCCGAGCCGGGTTTACGGCGCCTGTACGACTGGCTCGGATGGGAATTCAGTGAGCAGTTTCATACCAGACTGGAACAATGGCGCGCGGAGAACCCCAAGGGCACCCATAAGTCCGATCTGGCGGATTTTGGCCTTGAAGCGGATGAAATAAAGGATCGCTTTGCTTTCTACACGGACAGATTCGGGGAGCGGATGTGATGTCCGACGCCACCGCAAGAGCCGTCTGGAAAGATCGGCTGGCCGGCAAGGTTATCGCCCTGGCCGGGGGTGCCGGCGGTATCGGTTCCGCAACGGCACGCCGCCTGGCCGGGGAGGGAGCCCGGGTAGTCATTGGCGATATCAATATCGATGAAGCCCAAACGCTTTGTGCCGGGATAAAGGATTCGGGCGGCACGGCCCTGGCCACCCGTCTCGATATCGGCGACCCCGATTCCGTCCAGGCGCTGGTGGAGCTTGCCGTCACCACATTCGGCAAACTGGACGGCCTTCACGCCAATGCAGCGGACCTGTCTATCCAGGACAGAGACCTCAATGTCCTCGAAATCGACCTGGATATCTGGGATCACATCCTCCACGTGGATCTCACCGGTTACCTGTATTGCACCCGCTTCGCGCTGCCCCACCTCCTCGCCAACGGCGGCGGTGCCCTGGTGTATACCAGTTCCGAGGCCGCGTTCCATGGCGAGGATGTGCGGGTGGCCTATGCGGCGGCAAAGGCCGGGGTCAATGCCCTGATGCGCCATGTGGCCCGGGGGTGGGGGAAGCGGGGCGTTCGCGCCAACTCGATTGCGCCGGGCCTGGTGATGTCACCCACGGTGGCGGCTCTGCCGGCGGACTTTCGCCAGCAAATTCTGGAAAACACCTGCAGTACCAGGCTTGGCGATACCGACGATATTGCCGCCATGGTGGCCCACCTGATGTCCGAGGATGGCGCCTGGATTCAGGGGCAGGTTTTCTCCGTCAACGGCGGCACCATGCTGCGCTGAGCCGCGCGCTCGCCGTCCATGTTGCCCAACCCTTTCCCGATGTAACGGAAGAAACGAGCGTTATGAAAATCAACTTTACCGTACCCAACTGCATGCATATCGAGGCCATGACCCAGCCCTGGGAACATGCCCTTACCGGCAAGGATGTCATAGAATCGGTCCGTCTTGCCGACGAACTGGGCTTTCACAAGGCCCTTCTGGGAGAGCACTTCATTGTGCCCGACCCTTACGCAAAATTCTCCGGTGGACACTATTTCAGTAGCGCGGTCGCCCTGGCCGCGTTCGCCGGCCAGACGTCCCGCATCAAACTGGGCTCCTCCCTCACCATCCTGCCGTTGCAGAACCCCGTGGTTCAGGCCAAGAACTGGGCGACCCTCGACTGGATGAGCGACGGGCGCGCCGTTCCCATGTTCGGGGTGGGGTGGATGACGGAGGAATTCACCATCCTTAACGTGCCCTTCGAAAAGCGTGGCGCCGCCAGCGAGGAATATATCCGTGCCATGATCGAGCTTTGGCACGGCGGCGCTCCCAGCTTTCACGGCGAGTTCGTTACCTTCGATAATGCCGTGTTCGAGCCGAAGCCGGTGCAGGATCCCATGCCCATCTGGTTTGGCGGCGATGCCGAGCCCGTACTGAAACGCATTGCCCGCTACGGGGACGGCTGGCAACCCTTCCAGCTTTCCCCCGAGAAATTCCGTGAAAAACTCGACTTTATCCAATCCCGGCCCGATTACCATGGCCGGAAACTGGATGTCTTTCTGCCCCAGGAAATGCTCAATGTCACGGCCAATCACGAGACCCGGGGGGATGACCGGGGTGTCGGACACTGGGACGCGGCCAGGAGTATCGACCAGTGTCGGTGGCTGGCCGGGCTGGGGGTCACGGAAACCAGCATTCCGGTCCCGCCGGTCGCGGATTTCGAGGCTTACAAGGACAGGATGCGCTGGGTTGCCGCCGAGATAATTCCGGCCGTGGCCGCTATCTGAATGGTGTGCCTGTGCCCGTGGATGATAATCCGGGGCGACAGGTGCCGTGAACAACCAAGCGAGGAATCTGTATGACAAACACAGCGGAAGAATGGACAGGGCATTGGCGGTGGCGGTCGGATACGGCGGTGTTCACCAACCCGCATCACGAGAATGTCTGGAGGGAGCAGACCCAGGAGGTAAGGGTCGAGGGGCAGGCCCTGTTCATGAAAACCCGGCAGGTCTTTATGGATGGTTCGGTCCGGAGTTGGACCTGGGATGGAGCCTTCGATGGCCAGCCACGGCCCATTATCTGGGACGATGACGGCAGCACCATGGCCACCATCGCTTTTGTGCTCGTGGATAACGGCCTGGCGGGGGATGTTTATCGCTCGGCGGACGGTGCTTTTACCGGCGCCGAATACCTGACCATCGAGGAAGACCGTGTCCGTGTCTGGGGGTCGTCGACCAGTGAGGGCAGGCAGTATACCTATTTCGAGGAATGGGAGCGGGACAACCAGGCGACCGGCCGGAACCGATCGTGATAGCGACGATAGCGGAATAACTGACAAAGACTACCGGGGGATATGAGTATGGATCTGGGAATTGCGGGCAAGGTGGCGATCGTGACCGGGGGCTCCCACGGCATCGGTCGCGCCATTTCGGAAGAGCTGGGCCGCAACGGCTGCAAGGTTGTGGTCGCGGCCCGGGGACAGGAGCAGATGGATGACACAGTTGAAGCCATCGAATCCGTGGGTGGAAAAGCCGCTTCGGTATCGGTGGATTTGCTCGACTTCGACAGTTACCCGCGCATGATCGAGGCGGCGAAATCCGCTTTCGGCGTTCCGGAAATCGGCATTTATTCCCCGGTGGGGCCTCCGCCCGGTGCGTTTGGCGATTTTACGGACGAGGATTTCGACAAGTCGTTTGCCGCCGTGGTCAAGGGTTTTGCCAACTTCGCCAGAGCCATTGTGCCCGGCATGAAGGAGAAGCAATGGGGGCGGCTGATTACCATCAGCTCCGGGATATCCAAGCAACCGGCGCGGCGCTCGATCCTGCATTTCGATTACGCCCTGGCGAATGTCAATCGACCCGCGGCACTGGGGCTCAACCGGACCCTGGCGGATGAACTGGGCCCTCATGGCATTACTGTCAACAGTATTCCGCCGGGCTTTATCGAGACCGGTGAGAATTACCGGGCTTTTCTTGAGGAGTGTGCCAGGCGCGACGGATTGACCTATGAGGAGTTCATGGAAAAGGAGCGCCTGCGCATTCCCCTCCAGCGGTTCGGCAAACCGGAAGAGTTGTCCGGCCTGTGTGCCTTCCTCTGCTCGAAACAGGCGGGCTATATCACCGGCCAGTGCATCGTCGTCGACGGTGGCCTTATTGACATGTATTTCTGAAGGAGGATAAGAAAATGGCCAGATTGAAAAACAAGGTGGCAATCGTAACCGGCGCCGGCCGCGGTATCGGACGTGCCATCGCCAGGTGTTTTGCAGGGGAGGGCGCCAGTGTGGCGGTGGTGTCCCGGACGGAAAAGAATATCCGGACAACGGTGGATGAGATCACTGCCGCCGGCGGAGCGGCCATCGGCATCCCTTGCGACGTTACCGTCGAGGAACAGATCGGCGAGGCCATGAAACAAGTCATCGACGCCTACGGTACAGTGGACATCCTGGTCAACAATGCCATGGATATTTCCACCAACATGGGTTCGGTACTGGATGCCAGCACGGACAATATTATCGACCAGGTAAGGGGCGGACCCATCGCCCATATGTTGTTTATGCGCGCCTGCTATCCCTACATGAAGGGGCGGGGCGGTAGGATCATCAATTTTGCTTCCAGCGTGGGTCTTATAGGCCAGCCCGGTTATGTACCCTACGCGGTCGCCAAGGAGGGCGTCAGGGCGCTGACCCGTATAGCTGCCCGGGAGTGGGGCAAGGACAATATCACCGTCAACAATATCTGCCCCATCGCCATCACCGATGCCTTCGACAGCGCCATCGAAGAAACCGGCTGGGAGCCGGGGGATATGTTTCCGGTGCCCCGTATGGGCGATGTGGACAAGGATATCGCCCCGGTCGCACTCTTCCTGGCCAGCGACGACTCCGCTTATATGACGGGCTACAGCCTCATGGCCGATGGCGGCTTTATGATGGATACGGCCCGCTAAGCTTTCTTGGCCACGGGTGATTATCGAAGTTGGGGAGCCAGCCAATAGTGGATCCGGAGAATATCGCGGTCGACATGGTGGTCGTCGGTTCCGGCAGCGCCGGGATGGCGACCGCCATTGTCGCCGCCAGGGAGGGGCTGGATGTTCTGCTGCTGGAAAAGACACCGTTCTTTGGCGGTGCCACGGCGTGGTCGGGGGGCGGCTGCTGGGTACCCGATAACCACATCATGCGCTCCGCAGGGATGCAAGACAGCGCTGAGGATGCGGGAACCTACATCAGGGAAGTGGTGGGCCAGGCACTGGACGAAACCCTGTGGCAGCAGTTCCTGGAAAACAGTGCAGAGATGCTCCGCTACTTCGAGAACAACACGCACGTACATTTCGACCTGAAAGGGACGCTCCCCGACTATTTTCCCGAGTTGCCCGGCGGCAGTCGGGCCGGCCGCCTGGTGACCCCCGTGGAATACGATGGCCGGCGCCTGGGAGACTGGTTCGCCAGGCTTCGCCCGCCTCTTCCCGAGTTCAATGCCCCCGGCGGCATGATGGTGGACCTGGCGGATGGAGTCCACCTGATGAATGCCGGCCACAGCTGGCGTTCTCTTTCTCGCAGTCTCGGGCTGGTTAGCCGTTACCTGGGTGACCGCTTGCGCGGTTACCCGCGAGGCATGCGTCTGACCATGGGCAACGCCCTGGCGGCCAGATTGCTTCATTCCGCACTGGATGCGGGGGTCACTCTCTGGCACAACAGTTCGGCCCTGGATCTAATAAAAAATAACGACCGGGTCGCCGGTGTGGAGATCGACCGGGAGGGGCGGAAAATGGCAATTACAGCCCGGCGCGGCGTCGTGCTTGCCAGCGGCGGTTTTTCCTCCGATCCCGAGATGCGTCGGCGCCATATCCCGTACGCCGAGTATCACCAGTCCCTGATGCCCGAGGGCAACACCGGCGACGGCATCAGGATGGCGCTTGGCGTGGGTGGAACAATGCACCAAAGCAATCCTGCCAATGCGGTGTGGAACATTATCTCCCTCCACCATCGGCCGGATGGCAGTGTCCGTAAATTTCCCCATCTCTTCCTCGATAAGCCCATGCCTGGCTGCATTGCCGTCAACGACAGCGGGGAGCGCTTTGGCAACGAGGCCTCCCTGGTTTTTACCGAGGCCATGCACCGGACCGGGTCGGTTCCCGCGTGGCTGATATGCGATGGCCGTTTTATTCGCAGGCACGGCCTGGGTCTTGTCTATCCCGGTGGCTGGGGACGGCGGCGCCTGGTTCGTGACGGTTACCTGATCAACGGGGAGTCCCTGGCAACTCTGGCCCAAAAAATGGCGGTCCCTGGTAACGCGCTGGAGGAAACGGTGGCCCGGTTCAACCGGCACGCCGCCGAGGGCAAGGATCCGGATTTTGGGCGGGGGGATTCGGCCTTTGACCGTGCCGCCGGGGACGCTGCCCACAAGCCCAACCCCTCTCTGGGGCCCATCGAAAAAGCGCCGTTCTATGCAGTCCGGGTCTATCCCGGCGATGCCACCACGACCCTGGGCCTGAAAGTGGATAAATACGGGCGGGTAATGAGCCGTGACAATGGGGCCATAGCCGGCTTATACGCCGCGGGCCTGGACATGAATTCCCTGTGGGCGGGGCTGCCGCCGGCTGGCGGGAGCAATCACTCCCTGAACCTGACCATGGGCTATCTGATTGGCCGGCACCTGGCAGGAAATGAGAGCGCCTGATTCCGGTGGGTGGCCGGCGAACCGAAGGATTGCCCTATTCCTATGCCAGGGCGTCAGCCAGCCACTCCCACGACTCCGGTCCCAGGTGGTGAGCCGTGGCAAAGAGCACCTCGTCGACACCGGCGTCCTCGAAGCGCTTCACCGAGTCCCTGATGGCGCCGGGGGTGGTGAGGGCATCCGGCGCCATGGCCCAGCGGCGCATCTCCTCGGTGTAACCGTAGAACTCCGCCATTCCCTGCTCGTAAATTTCCCGGGCGTTGGGTCCCAGGGAGAAGAATGTGCTCGCGATCAGCCGGGGTTTCCCCGCCCGGCCGCTTTCGTCCCACGCCTTCTTTATAATCCGGTACCGTTCTTCGTGCAGCCTTGGATCGGGCGAGAAATCGAAACTGTGGAAACCATCGGCGATGCGCCCGGCCCTGCGCAGGGCCGGTTCCGAAAAGCCACCGATGATAATCGGTGGTCTGCCCCGGGGTGGTTGGGGCGCGACCGGCTCCGTACCGGGGTAGGGCGGCTCGCCGGACCAGACACGGCGCATGATTGCGATCTGTTCCTCCGTACGGATTCCCCGGGTGTGCCAGTCGGCACCGGTGACATCGAAATCCGGTTTCCGGGAACCCACGCCGACACCCAGCACCAACCGACCGTTACTGAGAATATCCAGACTCGCCGCCCGTTTGGCGAGGACAACGGGGTCGTGTACGGGCAAGACCAGCACACCGGTCATCAGGCGCACTCGCTGCGTCATGCCGGCGAGGACGGACAGCGCGGTTAGGGCTTCGTGGTCGTCGAAACAGAGGCGTTCCCCCACGTTGATGCAGGAAAACGCGCTGTTCTCCGCGACGTTGGCGAACCCGGCCAGTTCGTCGGCCTGATAATTACGCATGGGGAGTGCGACGGCGATGTCCATATTTGCGTTCCTTAGGATTATCTTGTCATCCTGCTTTAAAAGCTGACACAATGTCAATAATTGCGATGACGATAGCACCAGCGGGTATGGGTTGTAAGAGTGCCGTCGGAAAATTTGTTGAAAGAGGTCCCTGAGAGAGGTTCCTGAAAGAGGAGAAACAAATGGGCAAAAATTGTCTGATTACCGGAGCAACCGACGGCATCGGGCTCGAAGCGGCGAAAGCCATGGCCGAAAAAGGCTACGATATTTACCTCCACGGTCGTAATGCCGAAAAAGGTCGCCGGGCGGTGGAGCAGGTGCAGGCCGTCGGCGGGGGAAACAAAGTGGAATTTGTCCAGGCGGACTTCGCCTCCCTGGATGACGTTCAGCGGCTGGCGGAGGATCTCAACGCCCGCCTGGACAAGCTGGATGTCCTTATCAATAACGCCGGGCGGGCATCGGCATCGAGTATTGAGTACTCCCGCGACGGTTACGAAATGACCTTCGCGGTCAATCACCTGGCCCACTTCCTGTTGACCAACCGGTTGCTCGAAAAGCTAAAGCAAGCCCCCGGCGCCCGGATTGTCAACGTTTCTTCCATCGGCCACAAATTCGCGCCTTTCGATATCGACGACCTGATGTCGGAAAACACCAGGCCATCCAATGCCTATTTCCGGGCCAAATTTGCCAATATCCTGTTCAGCAACGAATTTGCCCGCCGTCTCGAGGGCACCGGTGTCACCTCCAATGCATTGCACCCGGGTACCATTCGCTCGAATTTCGGCAAGGAGTCCCTGGCGACAAGGATCTTTTACACCGTGGCCAAACCCTTCCTTAAAAGCCCGGAAAAAGGTGCCCGGAACCTGGTGTATCTCGCCACCTCTGCGGAGGTGGAGGGCGAGACCGGCGGCTACTACGCAAACTGTAAGCCCGCGACGCCGGCGCCGGAAACCAATGATCCCGTACTGGCGGGTCAGCTCTGGGAAAAGAGCGAGGCGCTTGTCAGAAAGGCGGGGTATTCCTTAACCTAAAAATGCCCCGGGCCCGATAATCGAGGGCATTTCGCCGGTGCCCGTAACCAAATAAATATGGATATCTATTTGGTTGCCGGGTTAATAAGAACTCCACACCAAAGGCAGATTGCGCGGCTGGATAATAATGCCCGCCTGGGATTCGATGGGTACCCCCTCCTTGAGACGGAATTCCGGAAGCGTTTTCAGTATCTCTTCCAGGGCAATACGCAGTTCCCGCCTCGCCAGGTGAACACCCAGGCAATGGTGCGGGCCCGTTGCAAAGGATACGTGTTTCGGGTTTCTGTCCAGAATCACTTCGTGAGGGTTCTCGAAAGCCTCGCCATCACGCCCAGCCAGTGTCGTGATCATGGCGACCTGGTCTCCTTCCCTGATAGTAGTGCCACACAATTGTGTCTCTTTCTTGCAGGTCCGGTAGGTGGTCACGGCGGCAAAGGCACGCATCAACTCTTCCACCGCCATGCGGATTTTATCCGGGTTTTCCCGGAGTTCCCGCTGCTGTTGGGGATGATTGGCCAGATGACGCATGAAATTATTGATGTGGGCCGTCACCGTATCCAGGCCGCCGATAAAGAAATTGAAGGCATAACCCAGCAACTCCTCGTCGTTCATTTTACGGCCGTTGACATCCGCCCTGATGGCAAAGCTGATCAGGTCGTCCCCCGGCTCGGCCTTGCGTTCCTCGATGACCTGGCGCAAGTAGTTTGCCGCCTCGCGGACACCGTATTGCACTTTGGCGATATCGCCATTGCTCTGAATAATCGAGTTCGCCCAGCGCTGGAAGTCGGGCATGCGTTCTTTGGGCAGCCCGACCAGGTCGAGGAATACACCGACAGGGAAAGGGAAGCTGAATTCCTGAATGAACTCGCACTCGTTCCGGTCCGCCATGCCCTCCAGGCATTCCCGTGCCGCGTCCCTTACCACGTCTTCCATTTTGGCCATGGCACCGGGAGAGAAAATGGGGTTGAGCAGTTGCCGGTAAAACGTGTGTTCCGGTGGATCCTGTTCGGCGGGAATCAACTGCCAGTGTTCACCTACCACCTTTGCCAGGGATGAAAACCCCTTGTTGGAGAAGTGCTCGGTATCGTCGTAGACGTTGCGGATATCCTGGTGACGGCGCAGGATCCAGGCATGGCCCCCATCGGGACGCATATGGGGGACAAAAGCGATATCCGGTCCTTCGCAGGCGTCGGGAATGATTCTGGCGTAGGGATCCTCGGTGGTGATGGTGGATCCGATCAGGGGAAATTCCCGCTCGATAAGATTTTCGGGTACATGATCCGGAATGGGATCGTTGTGGGCCAGGTTCATGGTATTACTCCTCCTGAAATCAATAAAATTTCACTGGACGGAAAGTCGTTGGGCGGTTCCGGCTATTTCGCCTCCAGATCGAGTGTGCCGTCCCATCGATAACTTTACGGAGTGCGAGTTGGCACCCCTGTGCGGGACATGCTGTGAATACTTCCCTCTAAGCTCGACGGCCGTTTCCCGGCGGGCGAAGGTCCCGCACAGGGCCGCCAACTCACCGGCATACCACTACAAAGCTATTTGTGGGATATGACACTAGGTATTGGCCTGCTCTTCAGCGTAGCGCTTTTTGGCGGCCTGGATTCCGCGGGATACGGCAGTTGCATTCCCCCATCCCGCATAGAATGCCAGGTGAAGAACGGCTTCCTCCAACTGGTCCTCATCCAGTTCCTTGTTGCGCAATGCCCCCAGCACCTGGACTTCGATCAGGTCCTCGCGACCGAGCATTGCCGTGGCACCGATGACCAGAAGGCGCCGGTCCCGGATGGAAAGGTGAGGCCGGCTCCAGATCTCCGCGAACTGATGGCGGATGGTCTCGCTGATAAAGGGCACTTCCGAACCCGGGCGCGCCATTTCCGAAACACCGGGTCCGTAAACCCGGTCCATCATTTCCAGTCCGCGTGAAAGCAGTTCGTCCTTATTTCGTTTCTGTTTTTGTTTTTCGTCAGTCATGGATTTACCTCGAAAATGCCGTTCAAAAGGGCAATATTACCCGGCGTCGTGCAGCTGTTTCGCCAGTTTGCCCCAGCCTTCCTCGTAGGCGCAGTTTGCCGCCGTTTCAAAAATGAGGCTGGTAAATTTCCAGCCATCTGCCGTGCGCCTATAGGTGTCATGGTACAACCCCAGCACCCAGCGGGCACTGCTGTCCGGGAGGTTGGCGGTGACAATGGCATGCCAGTGCCCGCTGGCCTCGTCGCCATCGATCTCGATCAGGGGGTTGGTCACATAATGAATGATAAAGGGCATGACCTGGAACTCTCCGAACAGGCGCTTTATGTCCTCGGTGCCCCGGGCGTAACCGATATCGGGGCGGCCGTCCCAGATGCCGTCCGCGGTAAAAAGCCTGGCGACCTCCTCGGGGTATTGGTGAGTCGGGCCCTTCCAGCCCCCGTCGTTGAGGTTGACGTAGGTGGCCTTGAGCTTGACGATGGCTTCCCGGTCCTCGACCACCCGAAGGCGTTTTTCCAGGTCATCCAGCCGCCGTTCGTTCGTATTTGTCATTGCCGTATCCCCTTTCAAAAGCGGCGGCCAATTCCCCGGCGGCCTTCGGCCGCCCGGAGTTTCCCGTGCCTGTTGACGCACAAGTTGCCGGGTCAGCTCCGGGATTTGGGCAGGCCCAACCCGAATTCGGCCACCAGGCTGCGCATAATCTCGCTGGTACCCCCGTAAATCGTCGTGCCGATGGATTGACGGTAGCCCAGCTCTATCTGGCCGGCGCCGTGTTCGCCTTCGAAAAGGGAGTAGGGCGCCGCCAGGTCCATCAGTTCAACTGCATCCTGCTGATAGCACTCGGTGGTAAAAAGTTTCGAAACCGGGCCGAAATGACTGCGGTTGGCCACCTTGTAATAGGAAGCCCAAAGGGACCGGTAGCAGAGAATTCTGGCGATGGCATGGTGCGCCGCCACCCTGGCAAGCCGCATCCGGATTGCCGGCTCTTCAATGACTGCGCGGCCATTGCGCCGGGTCTCGTGGGCCCAGGTCACCGCGTTCTGGAACATGGTCTGGTACCAGAGCCGGTATTGATCGGCTCCGCCATGCTCCATTTCCATGGCGTGCAGCATGACCTTGAGGCCCCCATCCACCTCGCCGAGGCGATATTTATCGGGGACCCGAACGTCTTCCAGATAGGTGATATTGGTGCGTTCGTCCTGGAGGGTATGCACCGGTTGAATCTCGATACCCGGCAGGTTCATGGGAACGATAAAAATGGTCATGCCCTTATGTTTGGGCACATCCGGATTGGTCCGGGTCAGCAGGAAAATATAATCCGCCAGGTTGCCCGCCGTGGTGAAAATTTTCTGGCCGCTGATGATCCAGTCGTCGCCATCGCGCACGGCCCGGGTTTTCGCTGCGTAAATGTCGGAACCGCTGGCGGGCTCCGAAAAACCGAGACAGGCCAGCGCCTCGCCACGGGCGAATTGGCCCAGAATCTCGTTCTTGACCTCGGGCCGGGCAAACTCCATGACCCCGAACGCCACCTGGTTGGTGATCGGGCCCGTGATGCGTTCCCAGCCATACTCTTCGAACACTTCGTTAAGCGCCGCCATTTCGAATGGCGTGGCTCCGCGGCCGCCAAATTCCTCGGGCCAGTGGGGATAACGCAAGCCGGCCTCACAGAGTTTCCTGGAGAACGCCTCGTCGTAACCGGCCACCGAGTGGTGGGCTTTCTCCCGCAATTCGGGGGTCAGGTTGGTCTCGAAGAAATCGCGGACTTCCCCGGCCATCTGTTCCGCGCGTTCGCCCAGGCCGAAATCCACTTCGATTTCGCCAACCTCGGGCAGTGGAACGGAGGTGTCGGTCCACAGGCGGTCGCCGGCCTGCTGGAGGGCATTCCGGGGATCGCCCGCCAACAGCGACCAGGCCTTGGCGCGGCGATAGTAGAGTTGAATATCGTATTCGAGTGAAACACCGTAACCGCCGAAGGTATGCAGGGCGCGGCTTGTGGCCCGGGGCGTGGTGTTGGCGGCCCACCAGTAAGCGAGGGAAACGGCGCCGCCCGCATCCGGTTGCTTACTGTCGATGGCCCAGAGGCTGTACCAGACCAGCAACTGCAGGCCCTCCATGTCCGCGAGGGAATCGGCAAGGGGGTGGGCGATGCCCTGGTAGGCGCCGATCAGGCGCCCGAACTGCTGTCGCTCGGAGGCGTAGTCGGCCGCCATGTCCAGGGCCTTGCGGCCGAGGCCGGCCAGGGCCGCGGCGGTAAGCAGTCTCCACTCCTCAAGGGTTGCAAGAAAGCCGTCCCGTGCCGCCTTGCCCTCGGCCAAAACCGTGCGCCGGCCTTCGGCACCGTCGCCGGCCAGGACACAAAGCCGATGGCCGGCGGCGCCCATGTTGGCGGCGACCGGTCCCGCGAGGCCCTCGATCAGGACAACGCTGTCGCCTTCCAGGGCCAGTATGCCTTCCGCTACGGCGGCCCAGGGCACAAGTACGGGGTCGCTGCCGGTGATCTCAACCGGCAGCAACGTCAGTAAGGTGCCGGACAGGGCCTTGTCGCACCACTTCCGGGCTTCGTCGCTGTCGGTTGCGAGCAGGCTGAGCACGCGATTTGCTGTAATGGCTTCGCACAGGGGGATGGGTGCGACCGTGCGACCGAATTCCTCGGCGACCAGCACCGCATCCATCAGGGACATGCCCAGACCGCCGCACTCCTCGGTGGCGCGCATGGCGTGAAAGCCCATTTCCACCACCTGGGTCCACAGCGACATGTCGATACCGTTGTTGTTTTCCGCATCGCGCACCCGCTCGGGGGTGACCTCTGTGCCGAACAGGCGGGAAACGGTGTCCCTGAGCATAAGCTGATCGTCGTTGAGATTGAGTTTCATCCAGTCGTCTCTCAGTTCTGGTCTTTTGGAGGAGGCCGGTTACCCGGCGTATTGCCTGCGCAACTCGACTTTATTGATCTTGCCGGTTACCAGCTTGGGCAGGGCATCGACAATGATGACTTTCTTGGGCTTCTTGTAGCTGGCTATCAACTGACGGGTGTGCTCGATAATCTCCGGTCCGCTGGCACGCTGACCGTCTTTCAGGGTAATGATCGCGCAGACATTCTCGCCCCACTTGGGGTCGGGAAGCCCGATCACCGCGCATTCGGATACCGCCGGATGCTGGATGATGGCTTCCTCCACTTCCCGGGAATAAATGTTCTCCCCACCGGAAATAATCATGTCCTTTTTGCGGTCCACCAGATAGAGGAAACCATCCTCGTCGATGCGACCCATGTCGCCGGTGTGGACCCAGCCGTCGCGCAGTGTTGCCATCGTCGCCGGGCTGTTGTTCCAGTAACCCCGGAACATGGCGTTACTGCGGGCAACGATTTCGCCGGCCACGCCCGTGGGGCATTCGTTACCTTCATCATCCAGTATTTTTGCCTCCAGGTTGGGGTAGGGCTGGCCCACCGACGTCAACTGCCGGCGTTCGGCCTCGGTGCCGTTGGGCTTGTGCTGCATCGGCGACAGGCAGAACATGCAGATCTCCGTTTGCCCGAACAGGTTGACGAAGCCACAGCCGTCGAAGACATCGATGGCCCGGCGCAACACCGTCGAGGGCATGGGCGCGGCCGAATAGAGAATGGTGCGGACACTCGACATGTCCGCTTCGTCGATACCCGGGCTGTCCAGCAGCATCTGGACCATGGTGGGTGCCAGCAGCAGCACCGTGAGCTTTTCCCGCTCGATTCCCTCGATGATCTCCCGCGGCTCGAACTGGCGATAGAGATAAGCCGTGCCGCCCGGTACGTGCTGAGAGAGGCTGAGAATCAACCCGCCGATATGGAACATGGGCATGACAATGAGGATGCGGTCCGGTTGCTCGAGATTGACCAGCCAGGCATCCACCTGCACCAGTTGCCGCAACTCCCTGTGGCCCCAGATGCAGCCCTTGGGTTTGCCGGTGGTGCCGCTGGTGTAGATCAGGCAGCAGATGTCCTCTTCCCGGGCCCGGCAGGGAGGTCCCCCGGGATCGCCGGTGGCGACGAATTCCTCGTAGGACGTGGCCCAGTCCGCTTCGCCGCCAATGCAGACGAAGGTTTCGACTGACGTCAGTTGGTCGCGGAGCTCCTCGATAACCGGCAGATACTGGGCCTCGAAAATCAGTACCCTGGGGGCTCCGTCATTGACGATCCAGGCGATTTCCGGGGGTGCGAGGCGAAAGTTCACGGTGGCCAGGATGTATCCGGACCACTGTGTCGCCGCGATCACCTCGCCGTATTCGATGCTGTTCATGGCGAGAATGCCCACCCGGTCTTGGTTGCGGACCCCGGCCCTGTAGAGCGCGGAACCCAATTGCCTGGCGCGGGCAAGGAGTTCGCCGTGGGTGATCTGGCGCTCTCCCTGAACATAGGCGGGATGATCCCGGTGCCAGCGGGCGTTGCGTTCGAGATCGTCGGCGAATGACAGGGGCAGGTAGGGGTGCATGGTCATGGTGCTTGCGGCTCCTCCGCCGGGATTTGACCGCAGCGCTCGATATGGAAGTCGCTGTCACCGAAACGTTTGTCGTAGACAATCAGGGCCTTGAAATGGTGGCCCACCGCGTATTCCTCGGTGACACCGATACCGCCGTGGAGCTGAATGCCCTCGCCGATAACGAAATGGCCGGACTGGGCGATCAGGGCCTTGGCCCCGGAGATCGCCCGGCGCCGCCGTTGGCCATCGTCGCTGTCGATGGCCGCCAGGGCGGAATAGAGGGCGGAGCGGGCCTGTTCGGTTTCCACCAGCATTTCCGACATGCGGTGCTTCAGTGCCTGGAAGCTGGCCAGGGGCTTGCCGTACTGTTCACGGGTCTTGAGGTACTCCGAAGTCAGTTCCAGAACCGCTTCCATGGAACCGACGACGCCGGCGCCGAAGATGACGACCGCCCTGTCCAGGGCGCTTTCCAGCACTGTGGCGGCCGTTGCGGGTTCGTGGAGCAGGGCCGAAGCCGGCACGCGGACATTGTCGAAATGAACGTCGGCGGCCCGCGTGCCGTCGATAAGGCTGTACCCCTCGCGGCGAATTCCGTCCGCGTCTGCCGCCACCAGAAACAACCCGTAGCCGTCATCCCCGTTGTTGCGGGCGCTGACCACGAAGTGAGTGGCCGAGGCACCGTAAAACACACAGGTTTTGGTGCCGCTCAGTGTCCAGCCGTCGTCAATGCGCTCGGCGCGGCTCGCCACCGGGGCGTCGTATTCGCTGTGATCGCCTTCCTCCAGATGGGCCAGGGTAACGATGGCCTCGCCGGTTGCGATATCGGCCAAAATAGCCCGAGCGGCCTCGCTGCCACTGGCGCTCAGCAGGTGCGCGCAGGTTACGGCGCTGTCCACAAGCGGTTCGCAAACCAGTCCCCGGCCCAGTTCCTCCACCAGAATGCTCATGTCCTCGACGGTCATCTCCAAGCCGCCGGCGGCTTCGGGCAGAGTCAGGGCGAGCCAGCCCTGGTCGGCAAAGTGCCGCCAGTGCCGGCGGGAGAAACCGTCCTCGCTGGCGGCGGCCTTGCGGCGCGATTCCAGGTCGCAGCGCTCGCGCACGTAGCGGGCGGCGCCGTCGGCGAGCATTTTCTGTTCGTCGGTGAGTGCAAAATCCATGGTTTCGAATCCCTACATTGCGAAGGCGATTTTGGCGATGATGTTTTTCTGGATTTCCCGCGATCCGCCGTAGATGGAGCAGGCCCGCATATACAGCATGTCGTGGGTGACGCCGGGCACATAACCGGGCCACAGCGCCGAAATTTGGGCATTGAAAGCCTGCTCCCGGGTATAGAGGCGCAGTGCTCTTGGCCCGAGGGCATCGGTGGCCAGTTTCGTCAGCTTGTGTTGCAGGTCGGATCCCTTGATCTTCAGTACCGAGGCGCTGGCGGCCGAGGGGTGGTGCGAAGGCGCGTTGCACAAAACGCGCAGCACCGACCACTCCAGGGCCTCCACCTCCAGTTCCAGCTGAGTGAGGCGCTGGCGAAAGCCAGGGTCCTCGATAAGGGGGCGGCCGTTTTTGTGTTCGCGCCGGGCGATAGCCCGGATACGGCGCAGGTCGCCATAGGCCTTGTCGATATCGGCACTGGAAGTGCGCTCGTTGGCGAGCAGGAACTTGGTTTGCTGCCAGGCTGTGCCCGGTTCACCGATCAGGTTTTCCCTGGGGACTTCCACGTTGTCCAGGAATACCTCGAAGGTGGAGGGGTCGCCGTTTATCATCTCGATGGGCCGGACCGTGATTCCCGGCGAACTCATATCGATAATGATCATGGAGATACCGCCGTGTTTACTGGTGGTATCGGTGCGCACCAGGAAAAAGCCCAGCTCCGAATAGCCGGCTTCCGTGGTCCAGATTTTCTGGCCGTTGACGATGTATTTGTCCCCGTCGAGGATGGCCGTACTTTTCAGGGACGCCAGGTCCGATCCGGCGCCGGGTTCGGAAAAGCCCTGGGCCCACTGTTCCGTGCCCTCGAGAATGGGGGGGATGTAGCGTTTTTTCTGGTCTTCGGACCCGAATTCGCATATGACCGGACCTATCAGGCGCAACCCCTGCCAGCGCAGTTCGGGGGCTCCCGCCAGGCGGCACTCCCGCTCGAATATGCCGCGCCGGATGGGCGACCAGCCGGTGCCGCCGTACTCGACGGGCAGGCTGGGTGCGGCCCAGCCTTTCCTGTTGAGCACACTGTTCCACCAGCGCCGGTCTTCCTCGTTGGGCGGGTGGACTTCAGTGTGGGAGCGGTAGACCACTTCCGGCGTAAGGTTTTCCCGGAGAAAAGCACGGACTTCGTCGCGAAACGCCAGGTCGTCGGGGCTGAGCTGTAAATCCACGGTTGTTCCTCGATCCCGTTAATAGCTGACTTTATGTTAGTTATGAATTCTACACGGGCATCCCCCGGGTGTCGACACCCAAGTGGCGTTTCAACTGCTGCGTATCTCTGCCAGCTCCAGCAGCGCTTCCCGGGGCAGGCTCAGGGCGTGAATCACCATTCGCGCCACCGTGGCCGTCTCCATTCCCTCACCGGTATAGGCCGCGTGACCGGTTTTCTGCCAAAGCGCCAGTGCCTCCTGAAGTTGTTTTTCCGTCCAGTTGACCAGGCTGGCGTTGGCGTCGTCGCCCTTCATGGAGCCGGTGCGCAATACACCGACCCGTATGCCGTATTCGCGAAGCTCGGTGCGCAGGCCGGCCGAAAGGGTTTCCAGGCCGCCCTTGCTGGCGGCATAGACCGTCAGGTAGGGGAAGGGGTTGCGGGTGGATTCTGACGAGATGTTGAGAATGTCCCCGCCGCCGGCGGTTTTCATGAGCGGCACCGCAGCGCGTATGCAGTAGAGGGGACCGAGCAGGTTTGTATTGACGATGCGTTGCAGGCCCTCGTCCGTGGCCTGCTCAATGCGGAAGGGGATGTAAACAGCCGCGTTATTGACCAGGATATCCAGCTTGCCGAAAAGCGCTTCGACGCGGGCGAACGCTTCCCCGACCTGATCCGGGTCGGAAACATCGGCCGGTACCGGCACTATCGAGGAACCCAGATCCTTCGCCAGTTCCTCGAGCTTATGGCGGGTGCGGCCGAGGACGGCCACCGTTGCGCCTTCCTGCACCAATTGGGTTGCCACCTGCTTGCCAAGGCCCGTGGCGGCCCCGGTGACCAGGGCGTATTTGCCGGCGAGAGGGCGGGTGGGGGAGGGAACGTCGTTCATCGGTTCCTCTGCGATTTTCCGGGTTTGTGATTTTGGTTATAACTGACATCATGTTATCTTTTTGGTTTGCGCGCGGTCAATGACTTCGCCGGGTCCGTAACGGTTGTTTCCGTGCGGCGCCGCCCGGCTTTAACGCGATAAATTTACAGAATGGTCGGAGAATACAATGAAAGGTGCGGGACTGGATTTGAGTGGCAAGGTGGCCCTGGTTACCGGAGCCGCCAGCGGGCTGGGTAAGGGGGCGGCTTTGGCCATGGCCCGGTATGGCGCCAATATCTGCGTCCTCGATATAGATGAAGACAACGGCGAGCGGGTGGCCCGGGAGGTTCGCGATCAGGGCCGGGAGGCACTTTTTATCAGGGCGGATATGCTTGACGAGACGCAAATCGACGAAGCCATAGGCGCCGTGAAGCAACATTTCGGCCGCCTGGATATCCTCGTGAATAATGTCGGCGGCAGTCGCAACAAGTCTTTCCTGGAACAAAGCCGGCGCAGCATTCGCCGGCATATTTTCCTCAACCTGGAAAGCGCCATGTACCTGACCCAGGGTGTCGTGCCGATGATGATCGAAGGCGGTCGCGGCGGCGTTATCATCAATGTGGCCAGCACCGAGGCCCTGCGTGCGGCCCCCGGATTTGCGGTATACGCCGCCTGCAAGGCCGGCATGGTCAGTTTCACCAAAACCCTGGCCCTGGAATTGGCCGGGCACAATATCCGCAGCCACGCCCTGGCGCCGGACCTGATCGAGACCGAGGGCCTTAAGGCACTGGACACCGCGGTGAGCGACGCGCAAAAAGAGGCCCGCTCCCGTTATGTGCCCCTGGGGCGGATGGGCAGCCCCGCGGAGTTTGGCAATGTCGTTGCCTTCCTGGCCTCGGACATGGCCTCCTACCTGAACGGCACGACCCTGCCCGTGGATGCCGGCGCCACCGCCGCCTCCGGCTGGTATCGCGACCCCGACAACAACTGGTGCCTGTATCACGCCTGAGTCCTGCCCCTCCTCAATGCCATGCCAGGTTCAGCACCGCGTCGGAGGGGCCATGGCCTAAGGAATGGTCAATCTCTGCCTTGCTCCCGGTCGCATGGGCTCTGGCGCCGGGAGCATGCCGGCGGCAACTTCGGTTATTGACATATCGTCAGTTATTGATCTAGGCTGTTCGAAATCACAAACGATGTTCCGTATTAAGAATTAGAAATCGGGCATCGAAAGCGGCGCCACGCCTTTCCAGGGCTGGTGATCAAAATTCGAATTCCGCGGGGGCTTCAATGGCAGAACAAAAGACCTGGTTTATCACCGGTTGTGACAAGGGAATGGGTTACGCGTTCGCGGAAACGATCCTCGCCCATGGCGACAGGGTGGTGGTGACGGCCCTTTCCGCCGGCAATGTCGCGCCCCTGAAGGAACGATATCCGGACACCGCTATTATCCATGAACTGAATGTGACCGACCGTGAAAATATCGCGGAGGTGGTGAATGCCGCTGAAAAAACCACCGGCGGTGTGGATATTCTGATCAACAATGCCGGCTATGGATTACTGGGGCCCATCGAGGCCACGGAACCGGACGAATACCGGCCCCTGTTCGAAGTCAATTTTTTTGGCGCGGCGGAGGTGACCCGTGCCTTCCTCCCCCATATGCGCCAGCGCCGGCGGGGCTACGTTATCAATACGACCTCCATCGGCGGTTTTGCCGCTTCGCCCGGCTTCGGATTCTACGCGGCCAGCAAATTTGCCCTGGAGGGTTTTTCCGAGGCCCTGGCCCAGGATACCGAGGCCCTGGGTATCCGGGTGACGATTCTCGAGCCCGGCTCGACCCGCACGGATTTCGCCGACGGCTCCATGGCCCGTGTCCGCCGCAAGATCGATGATTATCGTGAAACCAGGGTTCAGGCCACTCTGGATCGGATGGCATCGCGACAAGGCGGCCAGCAGCCCGGCGATCCCCGCCGTATCGCCAGGGCGCTTATCAAGTTTTCCCGTATGGAAAATCCGCCCCTGCGTTTTGCCACCGGGGAGGATGGAATTGCACGAATGCGGGCCAAGCTTGCGGCGACCGCCGACGAGGCGGACCGCCATGAACAACTGAGCCTGGCGATGGGATTTGATTCCGACGCGGTCCTTGAATGAGAACCGATGGGCAAGACCCGCCACTCGACAAAGTTAATCCCCGGAGGGATACCGTTGCAAAGTGTCGACAGGAAAATGAGCGATAAGCATACCGATACCGGACACCGGGCCGCCAGCCGTGTGCTGGATATACTCGAACTGCTGGCGGCCACCCCCGCCGGCTGTCCATTGCGGGAGCTGAGCGGAGCACTGGATGCGCCCAAGAGCAGTTTGCTTCCGTTGCTGCAGACCCTGGACCGGCGCGGTTATATTGTCCAGGACGACGCCGGAGTCTACCGGCTGGGGACGCGAATTCTGGAATTGAGCGGCGGGCCGGGGCGCGAGGCGGATCTGCGCGACATTGCCTATCCGGAGATCAAGGCCCTGGCGGCAAAAACCGGTGAGTCCGCGATTCTTGCCACCCTGACCAGCGACCACCGTGCCGTGGTTTATATCGACAAGGTGGAGAGCCTCCACCGCATCCGTGCCACCGCCGCCGTGGGCGAGACACGACCGCTTCATTCCACGTCCAGCGGTCGCCTGCTGCTGGCCCACCTGCCGGCCGCTGAGCGCAAGGCGGTCATCGACGCCATCGACCTGACACCCTTCACGGAAAAGACCATCACCTCGCGCGCGGCCCTCGGTCGGGAGCTCGAAAAGGTTCGCGAAGAAGGGTTTTGTATCAATATCGACCAGTCCCTGCTGGGGCATTGCGCCATCGCCGCCCCCATCCGCGATCGCGGCGGCGAGGTGGTGGCGGCCTGTGTTCTGAGTGCCCCCAAGGACCGGGTCCAGAACACCATTTCATTGCTGGTTCATGAAGTCTGCGCCGCCGCCGGCGAAATTTCCCGCCACCTGGGTTTCCGTGGCCAATCCGAAACGAGCGGGAACCAAACCGGCAAAAGCGGCGACCGGGCTCCCGGCCCCTGGCCGCGAAGCTGAACACCAAAACCGATCGACGACAGGGGAGCCCGAAAAGGGCCGAGGATAGACAAAATGGCTGATTTCTTTGAACAAATCATGGAAACGCCCCGGGCAATCCGGGACAACACCTACGATCAGGGGTTCAAACTGAGCCGGGATGAACTGCAGCGCTTTCACAAGCACTGGGCGACAAAACGTTTTGCCGAGCTACGACCCCGGATACCGGTGCTCGACAAGCTCGCCAGCGAGCAGGGTATCGATGAGATCCGCGACATCGACGACGTGGCGCCGCTGTTGTTTGCCCACAATGTCTACAAGTCGTATCCCATGTCCTATCTGGAGCGCAACCGCTTCGACATGCTCACCAAATGGCTCACCAAATTGACCACCACCGATCTCAGTCATATCGATGCGTCCGGCATAGAGACCATCGACGATTGGCTCGACCTGCTGGACGAACAGACTCCCCTTATGGTGCTGCACACCTCCGGTACCACCGGCAAGCTGTCGTTCCTGCCCCGTACCAGAGACCAGTCCCGGGACATGGCCATGATCGCATCCAACATACTCCGGGACTGGCACGGGCCTCACTCACTGCCGGACATGCTGGTGGAGCACAGACCGGTCATCAACCCGGGCTATCGTTACGGGGCCGGCACCGCCCAGCGCATGGCTGGCGTCCAGGTGGAGCTTTACGCCGGTGGCGACGACAACGCCCTGTTCCTCTACCCGGACCGGAGGCTCAGTGCCGACCTGATTTCCCTGGCCGGGCGCCTGCGGGTTGCCGAGGCCCGAGGCGAGCAGGGTTCCCTGGATATTTCCCCGGGGTTGCTGCGACGCCGGGACGAGCTGATCGAGATGGAAAAAGAACGTCCCCAGGCGGTCGAACGCTTCCTGGAAGCGGCAATGGATCGCTTCGGGGGGCGGGATGTGTATATCGGCACCGTCATGAGCATGGTTTATGACTGGGCCGTGGAGGGGCTCGAAAAAGGCTACAAGGATATTTTTGGCGCCGAGAGCTTCCTGTCCTGCGGCGGCGGCACCAAGGGCCGGGTCTTTCCCGACAACTGGCGCGAGATCATTCAGGATTTTCTGGGCTTCGAGAATTTTTTCCAGACCTACGCCATGACCGAATCCATGGGTATGGCGACCCTGTGCGAGGCAGGTAAGTATCACCTTTCGCCCATCACCGTGCCGTTCCTCCTCGATCCCAAAACCGGCAGGCAGTTGCCGCGCAAGGACGGGACCACGGGGCGTTTCGCCTTCCTGGATCTTTTGCCCGACAACTACTGGGCGGGCATGGTGACCGGCGATGCGGTCACCATGAGCGGGTTCGAGGAACCGTGCCGGTGTGGCAGGAACGGCTACTACGTGGAATACGACGTGCGCCGCTACAGCGACATGGAAGGCGGAGATGACAAGGTCCTTTGCAGCGGTGCCCCGGAAGCCCACGACCGGGCGGTGGCGTTCCTGACCGAGACACTGACGAGGTGAAGCCATGAGCGACCGAGATGAAGCCATGAACGATAGATATGAAGCCATTAGCGAACGTTACAAAGTACCGCTGATTATCCGCGGCGAGGTCGTCGAGGACTACGAACTGGCGTTCGGTGGTCGCCACGGCGATACCGGTTTTCGCACACCGGATGTGGCCAAATATGCCGATCGCCTGACACTCGCCAACACTTCGCAGATGAGCGATCTCTACGAACTCAGTTTCAGCGATATCGCCGATTACCTGGTGGAACTCGGTGAATGCCTGGACTTTTCCAGGAATACCTATATGCAGGAAGCTTTCGAGATCAGCCGGGAAACCAGCGGTCTGTCGGAGAGCATACTGCGGGATCGCTACGCCACGGTTCCGCTCATGTTCAACCGCCAGGAAATCTACGATTCCGCGGAGCTCTCCTGCGGTATCGATTTCCTGGAAGGCTGGGTGGAGCAGACCGCGTCCAACCGGCCCGGAATCAAGGCCTGGGTCCGGGCATTCGGTGCGCGAACCGTGCATGTGGTGGCCGGCAACCTGCCCGATGTCAGCGCCCTGACCCTGTTGCGCAATGCCTTTACCCGATCCGACTGCATTATCAAGACTCCGTCCAACGATCCCCTGACGGCCGCCGCCATGGCGCGCACAATGATCGATATGGCGCCGGATCATCCGTTGACCCGGCATGTTTCCGTCGCCTACTGGAAAGGCGGCGACGAAAACGTGGAACAGGACATTTACGATCCCCGAAAGATAGAGAAAATCGTCGCCTGGGGCGGGTTCAACTCCATCAAGCATATAACCCGCTACCTGCAGCCGGGGATCGACCTGATTACCCTGGACCCCAAGCTGAGCAGCACCATCATCGGCAGGGAAGCCTTTGCCGACGAGGCTACCCTGCAGTCCGTGGCCCGGCGCCTGGCCCTGGACATCGGTACCTGGAACCAGGAAGGCTGTGTCAACGCCCGGGTAATCTATGTCCAGTCCGGCACCGACGACGAGGGACTCGCCAGGTGCGAGCGATTGGGCCTGTTGACCTTCGATGCCATCCAGAATCTTCCGTCTCACCTGAGCACCCCCCATAAGGACTTCGACCGCGACCTCAAGGACGAGATCGACTCACTGCGCATGATCGACGAGGGCTACAGTATTTACGGAGGGCTGGAGGAGGAAGGTGCCGTGATCGTCTCTCATGACGGGTTGCCGGTGGATTTTTCCCGTAGCCTGGCCTGCCGCGTAGGCAACCTGGTACCCATCGACGATGTCGAGACCGCCGTCCGCTCGGTCAATGCCTACACCCAGACCATTGGCATCTATCCCGATACCCTGAAGGAATCACTGCGCGACCGACTGGCTTTCCAGGGAGCCCAGCGCCTGGTTTCCCTCGGTGGTGCAACCACCATCCACGGCGGTCACCAGCGCCAGGACGGTATCGAGCCGGTGCGGCGCATGTGCAAATGGATTACCGATGAAACCGGGGATGGTGAACAGATCGAACGGATCGCCATCGGTGAAACGAAACAACCAGTAACCGGAGAAGGATAAGGTGAATAATACAAACAACGTCCGAACCTGGCTGATAACCGGTGTGTCCAGCGGTTTTGGGCGCGCCCTGGCGGAAATTGTCCTGGCGCGCGGCGACACTGTGATCGGCACACTGCGCCGGCCCGACCAGGTCGACGACTTCGAGGCCCTGGCACCCGGGCGCGTCTTCACCTGCATCGTCGACATGACCGATCGGGAGCGACTGGGATCGACCATTACTTCCGCCATTGAGCAGGCCGGCGGTGTCGACGTGGTGGTGAACAATGCCGGCTACGGTCTCGCCGGTGCCGCCGAGGAACTGAGCGATGACGAAATCCGGCACCAGATGGAAACCAATTTCTTCGGCCTGGTGACCGTCACCCAGGCGGCACTGCCCTTTATGCGGGCACAGGGGGCCGGGCATTTCATCAACATATCGTCCCTGGCGGGTTTTTCCGGCGTGCCGGGCATGTCCATCTACAGTGCCTCGAAATTTTCGGTGGAGGGTTTTTCCGAAGGCCTCGCCGCCGAGGCGGCCCATCTGGGCATCAGGGTCACCGTGGTCGAGCCGGGCCAGTTCCGCACCAACTGGTCGTCCCCGTCCGCCATTATCAAGGCCAAGCGGGTTATCGAGGATTACCGGCCCACCGCCGGCCAGGTGCGCGAGGGCGTCACGGCGGTGGATGGTGTTCAGCCCGGCGACCCGGTTAGGGCCGCGCAGGCAATTATCCGGGTGGTGGAATCGCCCGACCCGCCCATGCACCTGCCCCTGGGCGCCGATGCCGTGGAATATCTGCGCAACAAGCTGAATACCTGGTCCGATGAGTTGGCGGCCTGGGAATCGGTTTCCCTGTCCACGGCTTTCGAGGAGTGAGCGTCTTGTACGCAAGCGGGTACGAAGCGGGACACGAATAATGGCGAGGATCACCATCGAACTGCCCGAGCATTTCGGTTACCGCACCGAAATCCCGTTGCTTTCCATGCACATGAATTTCACCGGCCACCTGGACAACGCCATGGTCCTGAGCCTGGTGTCGGAGGCGCGAATACGGCTTTGGAACAAGCTCGGCATCGACCCGGTGGCCGTGGCGGGGGTTGCCGTGGCCGCCGCGGATGCGGCAGTCCAGTACAAGTCCGAGGCCTTTCACGGTGAGACCCTGGTGGTGGAAAAAGCGGTTCGCGATTACCACAAGTACGGTTTTGACTTTGTCTGGTGCCTGACGGAGAAAACCTCGGGCCGGGAAGTGGCCCGGGGCAAGACGGGCATTTTGTGCCTGGACCCTGTAGCCAGGAAGGTCGCGACCATGCCCGACGCCCTAAAAAAGCGACTGGAGTCGCTTTGAATTATCGGAAACCGACATGACAGATTACCCGGAGATCAAACTTTATATCGACGGACACTGGGTCGCGGCAACCGGCGAAGAGCGCCGTCACGTGGTGAGCCCGGTGGACGGGAGCGAACTCGGCTCCTTTGCCGTTGCCGGCAGCGAGGATCTGGACCGGGCCCTGGCGTCGGCAGCGGCGGGGTTCGCCCGCTGGCGCGCCCTGAGCCCGATGGAGCGGGGCGATATGATCCAGCGCGGCGCGGCGCTGTTGCGCGAACGCGTCGATGAGATCGCCCGGCTGTCCGCCATGGAACTGGGCCAGCCCGTGGCGGAGGCCAAAAGTTATGTGTTGCGCGGCGTCGAGGTGCTGGAATGGGACGCCGCCGAGGGTCGCCGGGTGTACGGGCGCATCATTCCGTCGGCGGCCAATACCCGGGTCATGGCCACCCGGGAGCCCATTGGCGTGGTGGCGGCGTTTACCCCCTGGAACGGGCCTGTCTTTACCCCCTGTCGCAAGATCGGCAGTTCACTGGCCGCCGGCTGCGCCCTGATCCTGAAAGGGGCGGAGGAGGCGCCGGCCAGTACCGCGGCGGTGGTTCAGGCTTTTGCCGATGCCGGCGTTCCGGCGGGTGTCATCAATCTGGTTTACGGTAATCCCGAGATGATTTCCTCGCACCTGATCGCCTCGCCCGTGGTCCGTATGATCTCATTTACGGGGTCGGTACCGGTGGGCAAGCACCTGGCTGCCCAGGCAGGCGCCCAGATGAAACCCTGCCTTATGGAGTTGGGAGGCCACGCCCCGGTCATCGTCTGCGAGGATGCCGATATCGAGGATGCCGCCGCCAGGCTAGCCTTCGTTAAATACCGCAACGCCGGCCAGGCCTGTCTGTGTCCGTCCCGTTTCTGGATTGCCGATGCGGTATACGACCGCTTCGTGCAGGCATTTCTCGCCCATGTAGAGAAACTCCGGCCCGGCGACCCCTTCGACCCGGAAACTAATCTCGGCCCGGTGGCCAACGAACGCCGGCTGGCCGCTATCGAATCCCTGGTGGACGATGCCCGCACCTGTGGTGCCGATGTGCTTGCCGGCGGTGAGCGTTGGGGTAATCGCGGCTACTATTACAAGCCCACGGTATTGGGCCATGTGCCCGGCCAGGCGCGGATCATGCGGGAAGAACCCTTCGGTCCCCTGGCCGTTCTCAATCGCTACGAGAGTCTGGATGCCGTGGTGGAGGCCGCCAACAGCCTGCCCTACGGTCTTGCCGCCTACGTCTTCACCCGCGATGCGGCCACGGCGGAACGGCTTGCCGGCAGCCTGGCCTGCGGCACCGTGGGCATCAATCACATGACCGTGTCCACGTCCGGGGTGCCTTTCGGCGGTGTCAGGGACAGCGGCTACGGCCGTGAGGGCGGCATCGAGGGGGTGGAAAGCTACACCACCGTGAAAACCGTTTCCCATCTTTTCACCTGACCCGGGACCCGCCATGACCGAGGATTCCAGCACTGTTCTTTACGAGGTCGCCGAGGGCGTGGCGACCCTGACACTGAATCGGCCCGGGAAGCTCAATGCCATCAACAGTGAGATGGCCCGCCGCTGGGCCGATTGCCTGGAGCGCGCCCAGGCGGATGACGGAGTACGGGCAATCCTGATCACCGGGGCCGGCAAGGGTTTTTGCAGCGGCGGCGATGTCGACCGGATGGGGGGCGACGATGCCATGACGCCGCTGCGGGTCAAGGAACGGTTGCGCCAGGGAGTACAGCGTATTCCCGAGACCCTCAGCCGGATGGACAAGCCGGTGATCTGCGCCATCAACGGCGTTGCCGCCGCCGCGGGGCTCGATCTCGCCCTGGCCTGCGATATCCGGTTTGCCGGTGCCAGCGCGCGCCTGGGTGAGACCTACAGCCGGGTCGGTCTGGTGCCGGGTGCCGGCGGAGCCTGGTTCCTGCCCCGGGTGGTGGGCGTGGCCCGGGCCCTGGAACTGTTCTGGACCGGGGAGTTGCTGGACGCGGACAGGGCGCTGGAGTACGGCCTGGTGAGCCGGGTCCTGCCCGATGACGAGTTGCTTTCCGGTGCCCGGGCGTTCTGTGAACGGATTGCCAAGGCGCCGCCTTTGTCGGTGCGGTTGATCAAGCGCGCCCTCTACCAGGGGCTGGACACGGACCTGGCCACCAGCCTCGACCTGATCTCCTCGCATATGACGCTGGTCCGCAACAGCGACGACCATGCCGAAGCGGTGGCCGCCCTCCGGGAAAAGCGCGAGGGCGAATTCCATGGCCGTTAATGACCACATGCATTCGACGACGGATTCCGCGATGGACGACAGCGATTTTACCGGCAGGCTTTTTTGCGAAAGCGCCGAACGGCTCTTCGCCGGGAAATGCGACAAGGAGGTGGTCAACGCCGCCGAAGAGGGTCACTGGCCCGACGAACTCTGGAACGAACTGGAAAACCTGGGCTTTACCCGTGCCGCGCTGCCGGAAACACAGGGCGGGTCCGGGGTTCCCCTGGCCGCCCTGTTACCGGTGGTGCGTCTCGCCGGCCGTTTCTCCGTACCGGTTCCCCTGGGCGAAACCCTGGTGGCCGGCTGGCTACTGGCCGGTGCCGGGCTGCCGGTGGCGGAAGGCCCGCTGGCGTTTGCGCCGGTGGACCGGCGGCGGCCGTTCGAACTGAGTCGCGTCGATGGCGACTGGGTGCTGGACGGCGCATTGCGCAACCTGCCGTGGGGAGAGCGCGCCGCCCGCATTGCCCTTGTCGCGGAGTCCGCCGAGGGTACGGTGGTGGCGAGCGTCGACCCCTCATTGGCCGAATGCCTGCCGGGGTCCAGTCTCGCCGGCGAGCCCCGTCCCCGGCTCGAATTCAGGGAAACCGTGATCGCGCCGGATGCCATCGCGCCGGCCCCGCCGGGCGTCGATGCCGATACACCCTACCTTTGGGGAGCGTTGCTGCGCAGCCAGCAGATGGCCGGCGCCCTGGGCGCGGCCCGGGATCTGGCCGTGCGCTACACCGGCGAACGCATCGCTTTCGGCCGGCCCCTGAACAGGCTCCAGGCCGTTCGCCAGAACCTTGCCGTGCTGGCGGGGCAGGCGGCTGCCGCCGAGGTGGCCGCCGATATGACCATCGACGCACTGGTTCATCCGGACGTGGACCTGGAAGAGGTGGTGGCTCTCGCCCGCCTGCGCATCAACGAGGCCGCCGAGATCGGCGCCCGGCTGGCCCACCAGGCCCACGGCGCCATTGGCTTTACCTACGAGCACCCCCTTCACCAGGCCACCCGCCGGCTCTGGGCCTGGCGGGATGAGTTCGGCAACGACAGCTATTGGGCCGAGCGAATCGGCCGGCGCCTTGTGGAAGGCGGCGCTGACCGGTTTTGGACCACAATGACCCGAATTTCACAGCTATGACTTCAGCCATCGATCATCCCCTGCACCACCTTTTCTGGCCCGAATCCGTGGCCGTAATCGGCGCTTCCCCGGATCAAGGCAAGATCCGGGGCCGGTTGCTGGCCTTCCTGGCAGGCAACGGTTACCGGGGCGATATTCTGCCCATCAACCCCAGCCACGAGTCCATCGACGGCCTGCCGTGCTTTTCCGACATTGGCGCCGCTGTCGAGCACCGGGGCGGTCCCGTCGATGTGGTGCTCATTGCCATTCCCGCCCCCATGGTGCTCCCCGAACTGGAGCGCTGTGCCGCCGCCGGCGTGCGCCACGCCGTGATCATCGCCTCGGGGTTTGCCGAGGAGGGGGGCGAAAGCGCCCGTATCCAGGACGCTATCGCGGAGTTGGCCAGGCGCACCGGCATGCGGATCTGCGGACCCAACGCCGAGGGTTATTACAACGCCATCATTAATCTGGCGGCCACCTTCAGTCCCACCCTGGCCGAACGGCCGGACGATTCGCCGCGCCTGAGCGAAGAGCGGGTGGCGATCGTTGCCCAGAGCGGTGGCGTCGGTTACGCCCTGTTTCAACAGGGCCGGCGCGCGGGGCTGGCTTTCAGCTACGTGGTGACCTCCGGCAACGAGGCGGATATCGATCTGGCGGAGTACGTGGAATACATGGTGGCGGACGATTCCACCCGGGTGGTCTTTCTCTACGTCGAGTCCATCCGCGATCCCGACCGTTTTCTCAGGGCCGCACTTTGGGCCCGGGAGCGCGGCAAGCATATCGTCGCCATCAAGATCGGCCAGTCCGAGTCCGGCAGCCGCGCCGCAGCCTCCCACACGGCGGCGATGGCCGGCTGGAACCAGGCCTATGACGCACTCTTCCAGCGCTGCGGCGTATACCAGGCACTGGACCTGGACGAAGCCATCATTATGTGCTGCCTGCTTGTCTCCGGGCCCGTCCCGAGGGGCAAGCGGGTGGCGGTGGTGAGCGCCTCCGGCGGCGCCGGCGCCTGGGCGGGGGATACCATCGAGCGCCTGGGGGGCAGCGTGCCCCTGTTGTCCGAAGGGACCCAGGCCGCCATTCGCGAACATATACCGTCCTACGGGGCACCCGCCAATCCGGTGGACGTCACGGCCCAGGCGTTGCGCACGGGGGGCATGTTGCGCATCGTCGACCTGCTCAGCGATTCGGAGGAGGTGGACGCCATCCTTCTCGTTACCTCGCTCACCATCAAGCACTTTTTCTTCGACCGCGACGCATTGCGGCGCCTGGCTGCCAGCGCCCGGAAACCCTTCTTCTTCTACAGCTTTTCCATTCCCACGGAACTGGCCGTGACGGCCCTTACGGAAGCCGGGGTGGCTGTCACCACCAACCTGACCGGGGCCTGTTCCGCACTGCTGAAAATGGCCGGGCCCGCGCCCTCCGGCTACGGGGAGCGGTCGGCTCCACCGCCGTTGCCCGGACCCGTCAAAAAAGTGCTGGCCGGGAGCGACTCCCTGTTGTGCGAATACGAGGTGAAGCAAATCCTGCAACATTACGGCGTGGTGGCCTCGCGGGAGGAACTGGCCACCAGTGAGAGCGAAGCCGTCGAGGCCGCTGAAAGGCTGGGCTATCCCCTGGTGATGAAGGTGCAGTCGCCAGAGCTTCCCCACAAGACGGAAATCGGCGGAGTGCGTCTCGATATCCGGTCCGGGGATCAGGCGCGGGAGGCCTGGTACGACCTGGTGGCCGCGGCCCGCGGCCATTCCGGTGGCGGTGACCTGCGCGGTATTCTCGTTCAGGGCATGGCGCCCCGGGGCCATGAGATCATTATCGGCACGGTGAGGGATCCGGCCATGGGGCCCATCGTCATGGTGGGTTTCGGCGGTATCGCCGTGGAGTTGTACCAGGATGTGGTCTACCGCCTGGCGCCGGTGACCGAAGAGGGTGCCCGCGACATGCTGGCCGGCCTGAAATCGGCGGCACTGCTGGCGGGCTTTCGCGGCCGGCCGGCGGTGGACGTGGGACCCATCGCCCGCCTGGTGGCCACTGTTTCCCGCCTGGCCTGGGAGTTGGCCGCTGAAGTGGATGAGGTGGAACTCAATCCGGTTATTGTCCACGCCGATAACTCCGGCCTCACCGTCGCCGATGCCCTGATGCGACGAAGGCAGGGCAAGAACGTTACCGGATTAGCGGAACAAAACAGCAGACCGGAGGTGGTTTCGTGAGTTTTGATTTCAAATTGCCTCCCCGTTCGCCGGAACTGGAAAAACTGCGGGGCGAGGTCCGGGAATTTCTCGCCGACAACGTCGGCCACCTGCCCGCTCCCCAACGGGCCCGCACCTGGCACGGCACCGATGCAGCCTTCAGCCGCAAGGTGGGCGAGCGGGGCTGGATCGGCATGACCTGGCCCAGGCAGTACGGCGGCGGAGAGCGAAGCGCCCTGGAGCGTTACGTAATGCTGGAGGAAATGCTTGCCGCCGGGGCGCCGGTGGCCCTGCACTGGACCGGGGACCGGCAGAGCGGCCCCCTGTTACTGCGCCACGGCACCGAGGATCAGCGCCGGTATTTCCTGCCCCGGCTGGCGAAGGGGGAGGTTTTTTTCTGCATCGGCCTGAGCGAGCCGGATGCCGGCTCCGACCTGGCCAACCTGCGCACCCGGGCCGTCAGGACGGACGGCGGCTGGGTGGTCAACGGCACCAAGATCTGGACCTCCGGCGCCCATCTCAAGCACTACATGATTATGTTGTGCCGCACCCAGCCACGCCGGGAAGCGGACCGCCATGCCGGTATGAGCCAGTTCCTGGTGGACCTGAAATCGCCGGGTATCCAGATACGGCCGATTCGCAACATGGCCGGGGACCACTACTTCAACGAAGTGGTGTTCACCGACTGTTTCGTCCCCGACGATGGCCTGGTCGGCGTGGAGGGCAACGGCTGGAAGCAGGCCATGGGCGAGCTGGCCCTGGAGCGCAGCGGTCCCGAACGCTTCCTGACCGCGTCGGTGCTGCTGGAGGAAATGGTGCGCCTGGCGCAAAAGTATCCGTCTCCCCGGGCCCCGGCCGTCATCGGCCGGTTGTCCGCCCATCTGGTGACGTTGCGGCGCATGTCATTCGCCGTGGCCAATGCCATGCAGGAGGGCCGGGAGGTGGGGACCGCCGGCTCTTTCGTCAAGGATCTGGGATCGGTTTTCGAGCAGTCGATTCCCGACCTGGCCCGGGAACTGTTCGATCCGGGCGAGGTGGATGACGAGGATTTCCTCGAGGTGTTCCGCTACGTGATGCTGGCGTCGCCGTCCTTCTCCATCTATGGCGGCACCCGGGAAATCCTGCGCACCATCATCGGGCGCTCCCTGACGGCGGAGTAATCGGAGAATAAAGGAGTCAGCAGCCATGCTCACTACGCTGGTGGACGGTCTCGGTTTCGCCGAGGGACTGCGGTGGCGCGGGGACAGATTGTGGTTTTCCGACTTCCTGACCCGCAAGGTCCAGACGACGGATCCCGGCGGCAATCTGGAATGGGTCGGCTTTGTGCCGGGCCAGCCATCGGGACTGGGCTTTGCCCCCGACGGTACGCCGCTGGTGGTGTCCATGCTGGACCGCCGGCTGCTGGCCGTTGGCCACGAGCAGCTCAGTGTGGTCGCGGACCTGCGGTCCCTGGCCGACTTCCCCTGCAACGACATGCTGGTGGACGGACATGGCAACGCCTATATCGGCACCTTCACTCACGAACTCTGGTACGAGGCCGCGGCGCCGGCCGCGGCAAGCCCCCTGCTGCTGGTACGACCGGACGGACAGGTATCGGTGGCCGCGGACGATCTGGCCATGGCCAATGGTATCGCCCTGCTGCCGGGTGGCCGAACCCTGGTAGTGGCGGAAACGGCGGCCCGCCGGCTGACCGCTTTCGATGTGGCCGGGGACGGTTCCCTCTCGGGGCGGCGGCTGTTCGCCGATCTCGGGGAATATCACCCGGACGGTATCTGCGCCGACGCCAATGGCGATATCTGGGTGGGGGGCCTGTACGGCGAGGCGTTTCTGCATGTGCGCGACGGCGGCGCGGTGCTGTGCACCATTCCCACACCCGGGCGCTGGGCAGTGGCCTGTGCCCTGGGTGGTAGCGACGGCAGGCGCCTGTTCTGCGCCACGGCCACCGTGGACAAGGCCAACGATATGCGTATGGGCCGTTCCCGTTCGGCCATCGAATTCACCGATGTCGAGACCCCTTCGGTCTAGCGGGGTTTAGCATGCATCCATATCTCCCCTTTTCCCTTGCCGACGACCTGGAACGCAACGCCCGCTGGCACGGCGATCACCCGGCCTATGTGCAGGGAACCAGACAGGTGAGCCACCGGCAGCTTCTGGAACGGGCCCGGTGCCTGGGCTCGGCGCTGCACAAGGCGGGGGTGAGAAACCAGGACAGGGTGGGAATCCTTGCCATGAATTCCCTCGAGTTCGGGGAGGTGATTGCCGCCTGCCAGTTTTCCGGTTACATCCTGGCCACCGTTAACTTTCGGCTGGCCCCCGCCGAAATCGCCTGGATCGTCAATGACGGTGCCCCGCGGGTTTTGTTTTTCGAGGCCCGTTACCTTGCCGTTGTCGAACAACTGCGGGAGCAAATGCCCAGCGTGGAGGCTTACATCTGCATCGACGGCGAAGCGGAGTGGGCGACACCCTATGGGGAGTTTATCGCCGGCGGCGACGCCGAAGGGCCGCCGTGCCGGGCACGGGAGGAGGATGCCTTCTGCCTGATCTATACCAGCGGCACCACCGGTCGGCCCAAGGGGTGTCTCTGGGGCCAGCGGGAATACCGCCAACTGCTCCAGCTCGATACCTGGTATGCCGGTTTGCAGCAGCCGGACCGCATTCTGATCGTCATGCCCATGTTCCATATCGGCGGCCTGGTCCTGAGCCAGTGTCAGCATCTTGCCGGTGGTACCGCCCACCTGTATCCGGAATTCGATCCGTCGCAGATCATCCGGGGAATCGTAACGGAAAAGCTGACGGTGTTGCTCCTGGCGCCCACCATGGTGCAGATGCTTCTGGACGATCCGGCCATCGAAAATGCTGATCTTTCCAGTGTCCGTACTGTTCTCTATTCCGCGGCGCCAATGCCCCCCACGCTGTTGCGCAAGGCCATTCGGGTATTTGACGGCTGCGATTTCGTCAACCTTTTCGGCCAGACGGAGGTGGTGCCCGCGGCGCTATCCGCGTTACAACACAATCCCGACGGCACCGAAGTGGAAAGAGCGCGCCTCACCTCCATCGGCCAGCCCTATCCCAATATGGAGATCAAAATCATCGACGAGGCCGGCGAGGAGTGCCCGGTGAACGAGCCCGGCGAACTCCTGGCCAGGGGAGTTGCCATGTTCCGCGGCTACTGGAACAACAGTGTCGCCACGGTGGAGACACTGCGCGATGGCTGGGTGCATACCGGGGATATGGCCCGCGTCGACGAGGATGGCTTTATCTATCTTGTCGACCGCAAAAAGGACGTGATTATCTCCGGCGGGGAAAATGTCTACTCCCGGGAGGTGGAGGAAGCCATCCTGCAGCACCCGGATGTTTCCGAGTGCGCCGTGATCGGCATTGCCGACGACAAGTGGGGGGAGGTGGTCTGTGCGCTGGTGGTGACCAGGCCGGGCCGGAGTCTGTCCGAACAGGACATCGTTGGCCACACCCGCGAATTCATCGCCAGCTATAAAAAACCGAAAAGGGTGGAGTTTCTCGACCAACTGCCCAAACTGGTGACGGGAAAGGTGGACAAGAAGGCACTCAGGAAACGCTATACAGGTTGATTGGGAGGAAAGCCCCGCACAGGGAAAGTGCGGGGCGTAACCTGTGTATTCCCGGGGAATTACTTGCCGGTAAAGCTGGGTTTGCGCTTATCCTTGAACGCGTTGATGGCTTCCTGGTGATCGTCGGTGACACAGCAGGCAATGGTCTCGTAGGACATGCCAATGTCCATCATCGATGCCGCCATCTGGCGCAGGGGGGTATTGATGGTCGACTTGCTCCAGCGCAGGGACTGGGTGGGCAGGCTGAGCAGGCGGTCGGCGTAGGCGTCCACCTTTTCGTCCAGCTCGTCGGCGGAAACCACCTCGTTGATCAGGCCCAGTTGCTCGGCTTTCTCGGCGCTGAGCTTTTCACCGGTATACAGGTAGTGCTTGGCTCTTGCGTAGCCCATGAGCAGGGGCCACATGATCTGGCCGCCATCGCCGGAGATCAGGCCCACGTTGTTGTGGGGATCGCCGAAGCGGGCGTGTTCGGCGGCAAAGATGATGTCGCAGAAAACGGCCAGGGTGGAGCCGAGGCCGATGGCGTCGCCGTTGACTTTCGCAATCAGGATCTTGTCGCACTCGAGGATGCTGGTAATAAAACGCTTGGCTTCGCGGGTAGCGCGATACATTTCCGGGGGGTTATCCCGCAGGTACTGCATGTAGTGGATATCACCGCCGGCACTGAACGCCTTGCCCTTGCCGGTGATGACCACCACGTCGCTGTCCGGGTCTTCGGTGATGTCGTTAAAGACATGGCTCAGTTCGGTGTGGGCGTCGCCGGCCAGGCTGTTGAGTTTTTCCGGCCTGTCGATGGTCATGTAGAGAACGCGCCCGCGGCGGGTGAATTCGAAGCATTTGTACTTGTCGAGGCTCATGGGAACTCCCTGAAAGCGAAATTGGACAATCGGTTGATGAGCGACGGGATGTGTCTACGCCGGCACTCTTGCCATCCTGCCGATGGGCAAGGGCGGATAATAACTAACATGTAGTCACTTATCAACCGCTCCGTCGCCCGGTGGGGTGGTTAGGGATGTATTGGCACTAACGGCCAATAACCGCCGTTATGCCCGGTCCTGGCGTGATCGGTGCGTGAACTCCCAACCCTTACTCTTCGTTCCCCTAACCGGGAGCAGAAAAACTTTTGGGTTCCACGCGAAAATCCGGCGAACAGCCCGAACGCAGAGATCCCTTTTGGTTGGCCTGTTGCCAGCCCGGATTGTTTTCTCGGGCCAAATGGAACATTAATCCGGGCGAGGTGATTGTTCCGAAGGTGACGACAACACTGCGGCGTAATGACCGTGGGCCATTGCCCCCCGGACGAAATAGCCTGGTGATTCACAGCGTCACTACCACTGATGATCCGGGTCCTGTTTCAGCACTCCAACTGCCTGGTTTCTGCGGTGCCCGACGCGCACAACGCCATAACGGCGCTGTGGGCGTTATGCACGGCATCGCCGATGCGTCCGCCCCGCCGGGCATCGCCAATGGTGATATGGGTGATACCCGTGGCCATGAGTTCTTCGGCCAATCGTGAATCCGGTTTGCGGCCCTGGGCAATCAGCAGGCGCAGGATGTGCATTTGCTCGGACTCGCCTTCCCGGGTCAGAGTTACGATGCCGTCGTCGTTAATACTTTCGATGTGGGTGTTATCCAGAATCCGGATGCGTGGGTTGGCGCGGAGTCTGTCTAGAAGCACCATTCGGTAGATGGTTTCGGCGGACCTGGCCAGTTTTTTTGCCGGGGAGCGGCTGACGAGTACCACCTGGTATCCTCTCTCGGCGAGATATTCGGCCGTCTCGCAGCCGGTCTCGCCTCCGCCGTAAATCATTACGGGCAGCGAATCCGGTTCCGGAAACAACACCTGGCTGCCCATCAGGACTTCATAGGCATCCACCACGCGGTCGTTATCGATACCGGCGATGTCGAGCGGGATGGGGCGGGCGCCGTGGGCAAGGAACACGACATGGGGGTGCCGGTCGCGGAGTTCCTCGATGGTAACGGCCTGGCCCAGGCGGATGTCGATGCCCTGTTCCCGGACCGATCTTTCCAGGTAATCCTGGTACCAGAGGAGCTTTTCCTTGAACGGCGGCGCGGCGGAGGCCACCAGGCCGCCCCCCAGTTTGTCCCTGGCTTCGTAGAGGCAGGTGTCGAACCCGGCCTGGTTGAGCATCAGCGCCGCGGCCATGCCGCCGGGGCCGCCGCCCACAACCACGGCTTTTTTGCCGCGCAGGTTACCGGCGTCGGGAAGGGTGCTCAGTTCCCGGCCCGTCAGGGGGTTTTCGGCACAACCGATACGACCGTGTTCGCCGTCGCTCATGGTGATGCAGTAGTTGCAGGAAGTGCAGGGGCGAATGTGGTCGGGATCGTCCCGGCGGGCCTTGTTGGCCCAGGCCGGGTCGGCCAGCAGAGGGCGGCCCAGGGCAATGAGGTCGGTATCGCCCGAAGCGATGGCTTTCTCCGCCGTCGCGGGCCAGCGAATCTGGCCCACGGCAATCACCGGCAGGCCGGTGGCCTCCCGGATGCGGCGGGCATAGGGCAGGCGCCAGCCCTCGGGCATGGACATGGGTTCGATGATCTTGTCGAAACTGGTAGCCCCCAGACCAATGGAGACGTGAATGGCGTCGAGGCCGGCGGCGGCGAGTTGCGGGGCAATGCGCGCCATGTCGTCGATGGAAATGCCCTGTTCGGTGAATTCTTCCGCCGACAGCCGGTAAATGAGGGGGCGGTCGCCGATGGCTGCCTTGACCCGCCGTATCACCCGTGTCGGAAACGCCAGGCGCCGTTGCTCGTCGCCGCCCCAGGCGTCGTCCCGCTGGTTGAAATAGGGCGTCAGGAAGGTGGTGAGCAGGTAGCCGTGGGCGCCGTGCAATTCGAAGGCGCGATACCCGGCCTGGACGCCGAGTTCGGCGGTCCTGCCGAAACACTCGATCAGGTGCTCGATCTCGTCGTTGTCCAGAGCGCGGCAGGTAAGGCGGTCGGGGTCCTTCCGGGATGGAATATTGCATGGCCCCACGGCGATGCCGTCCTGAACCAGTTCCCGCTTGACCCCGGGGCCACCGTGCTGAAGCTGGAGGCAGGGCACCGCGCCGGCGCTGTCGATGGCCTCCACCAGGCGTTTGTGCCCGTCCACCTGTTCGGAGGTTTCCAGGCTCAGCTGGCGGTGCTCCGACCGGCCCGATGCCCGGTGTACCGAGCAGAATTCCACGATAATCATGCCGGTACCACCGGTGGCGCGGGCCCGGTAAAAGGCCACCAGCTCCGGGGTGACGGAGCCGTCCAGTCCGCCCATATTGGTGGACATCGGGGCCATTACGACCCGGTTGGGCAGGGTCAGGTTGCCCAGTTCGAAGGTGCTGAAAAGATGGGGGTAAAGCGTCGACATGGTGGATTTTTCCGTGGTCTGGCGGGTTCGTGGTAGGTCGGGCTGCGGTGGCGGGTACCGCAACACCATAAAGCTGATAGTGTGTCAGCTATACTATCCGCTGTGAGCCCGGTTGTCGATATGCCAGTGGAGAGGGAGGTGCCAGGCAATTGCAAGCTGACGGTAAGTCAGCTATTGTCGCTCTTCTGCTATTTCCATAAGAGAGCCAGTGATGACGGAGACATTTGCGGGAAAAGTGGTGCTGGTGACCGGGGGCGGCCGGGGAATCGGTCGTGCCATTGCCGATGCGTTCAGCGCCGGTGGCGCCAAAATCATAATCGGGGCGCGCACCATCAAGTACGGTGAAGAGGCGGCTGCCGCTATCCGCGAGCGCGGTGGCGAGGCCATCGCCCTGCAGGCCGACAATGCCGATCGCGATTCAATGAAAAGCCTCGTGGAGGAGGGCGCCCGCCATTTTGGCGGCCTGGATGTGGTGGTGCACAGTGCCGCCGACTGGTCCCACCACGAAGTGCTGGACATGCCCGAGGACGCTTTCGAATACATGGTGAAGAGCAATATCAACAGCCTCCTGTGGCTGACCAAGGATGCCGCGCCCTACCTGTCCAAAGCCGCCGACAAGGGTCGGATGATTTTCATATCCTCCGGTTCCGCCAATCGCCAGTTCGTGCCGGGACTGGTCTGTTATGCCTCCACCAAGGCCTTTATGAATGCCTTCGCCCGGGGACTCGCCATTGAACTGGGCAAACACAATATTCTGGTGAACGTGGTCGAGCCCGGTCTCGTGGCTTCCGATCGGGTGATGTCCAATATGAGCGATGAAGTCGCCAGTGCCCTGACCTCCACCTATCCCATCCCCAGGCCCGGCAAACCGGAGGAAGTGGCGGATGCGGTGTTGTTTTTTGCCTCCAACCGGGCCGCCTACCTGACCGGCAGCTCGCTCCTGGTGGATGGCGGGTCCAGCATGGCGCCCATGCCGGATCTGGAAAAAACCCTGGGCGGCATCTGAGTCGTGGCTAACCGCGACAAACTATTTCTATAAAATAAACCATTCCTATAAAAAGAGCTTCGTGATCATGAATTCACCAGGGATACCGGAAAATATAGAGGATTTCAGCCCCGCCCTGCTTACCGGCTTCATACAGGAACAATACCCGGACGCGGTGGTGGACGACGTCCGCATCGTCAAGGCCATGCAGTACGGCGACGGCATGGTTTCCACGTCGGCGCGGGCGGTGCTGGAGCTGGATTACCGCCCGGGAACGGCGCCCGGGCTGCCGACCCGGGTTATTCTCAAGCAGGCCTACAACCTGGAGCAATTACCCTGGCCGCTGTATGCGAACGAAGTGAACTTTTACCGCCAGTTGCGCCGGGAAGTGCCGGTGGAAGCGCCGGTTTCGCTGGCGGCGTCCTATGATCACGACAGTCACCGTTTTGTCCTGTTGCTGGAGGACCTGTCCGCCCGCGATGTCCGTTTTCCCAACGCCCTGAGCAGCGTGCCCCTGTCGGCGGTGGAAAGTGCCCTGGACAACCTGGCCAGCCTGCATGGGCGCTACTGGCAGACGCCCCGTTTCGGGGAAGACCTGTCCTGGCTCGAAACCCACGTGCACGGCACGCTAAACGACTTCATGACCCGGCAGGTCCCCCACGTTATTCAGGAGGAGATCGACACCAACCCGTTCAAAAAGGAACTGGTGGCCAAGCTGGACGCCACCGGCGACAGTCTCCTGGCGGGTATGCTGGCGGTGCAGCGGCACCAGGCTTCGTTGCCCCAGACATTGCTCCACGGCGACAGCCATATCGGCAATGTCTACCTGCTGCCCGACGACAGTGCCGGCCTGCTGGACTGGCAGCTGATGGTGCGGGGCTATTGTATGCACGATGTGAATTACCTGATTACCACCGCGCTCCCCATCGATCAGCGCCGCCGCCATGAAGCCGCGCTGCTGCGCCGCTATCTGGCGCGGCTGACGGAGTGCGGGGTTCCCGATGCCCCCGATTTTGACACGGCCTGGCGGGAATACGGCCGCACACTCATCTGGGGCGTATACATTGGCTGGCTGACCACCTCGGTGGTCAATTACGGCTGGGAAATCAATACGGTCAACCTGCTGCGCCTGGCCGCGGCCTACGAAGATCACGGTACGGCGGCGCTTGTCGCCGAACTGTGAAATCAACTGGTGATAATCCGAAGGTGGAGAAATGGATCTGGGTATTAAAGACAGGGTGGCGCTGGTGTCCGGCGGCAGCCGGGGTATTGGCCGCGCCGTGGCCGAAATGCTGGCGGAAGAGGGCTGTCGGGTGGTGGTGGTGAGCCGCCGGCAGGCGAGCGTCGACAAAGCGGTTGAAGCAATAAGGCAAAGCGGCGCAACAGTGGCCGGTGTCGCCGCGGATATGACCGATAAGAACGAAGTTGCCCGTGTCGTTGCCTATGCCAGAGAAACATTTGGCGCGCCGGAGATCGTGGTGACCAATGTCCACATCGGCGAAGGCGGTGCGGACGGCGACAGCGACTTCGAGTCCCTGCCGGACGCAGACTATTTCGATGGCTTCAACGCCTTCACCATGAGCATCGTCTATCTCGCCCGGGAAGTGATTCCCGATATGAAGAAGCGCAACTGGGGCCGGATTATCAGCATCGGTTCGGGCGCCGCCAAGGAACCGCCCAAGAATATACAGCATTTGCTGCACAACATTGCGCGGGCGCCGGCGGTGGTGCTCAACAAAAGCCTGGCCAACGACCTGGGCCGCTACGGGATTACCGTCAATACCATCGGTACCGGCTGGATCGCCACCGAGGCGGTGGAAAAATTTGCCCGGGATATGAACATTGACGACATGGATGCCTGGGTGAAGGATAATTTCTCGATTCCCATGGGTCGGCTGGGCCAGCCCCGGGAGGAGGCGGCGCTGGTCACCTTCCTGGCTTCGGAGCTTGCCGGGTTTATTACCGGCAATTTTATTCCCGTGGACGGCGGCGACCACCACTCGGCCTGGTGAGGCGGGCCCGGGTCATCGCATCATGGTCCCGACCCTATGAGCCTTGACAAATAGCTGACAGTTCGTTAGTTTGTTGGATGTGAGATCGCCGGGTTGGAATTCTTGAATTTAGTGCTTTGTTGCGGTCAAGTTTGCCCACTCGGTTATGAAAACCGAATGAAATCAGGAGTTTTGGTTATATGAATACCGCCCCGGACTATCCCATTTACGACGCGGACGAGCATTACTACGAGCCTCCGGAAGCCTTTCTCCGCTATCTGCCCAAGGAATTCAAGCGGGACTTCCAGTACGTGGAGGTCAATGGTCGCACCAAGCTGGCAGTGGGCGGCGTCATTTCCGACTACATTCCCAACCCCACCTTCGAGGTGGTGGCCGATGTTGGTGCCCACGAAGGCTGGTATCGCGGCCAGAACCCGGAAGGCCTGTCCCTGCGTGAATACGGCGGCAAACCGGTCAAGTCGCGTCCCGAGTTCCACAGCGGTCCCGCCCACCTGAAAGTGATGGACCAGGAAGGCATTCATGCCGCGGTACTGCTGCCCACCCTGGCGTCGGTGGTCGAGGAGCGGCTGGCCCATAAGCCGGAAACCATCCAGGCGTTGTTCCACTCGCTCAATCAGTGGGTGGCGGACGAATACGGGTTCAGTAATGGCCGACAGTTCCCGGTGGGTGCGATTAACCTCTCCGATGTGGAGGGCGCCTGCAAGGAGCTGGACTTTCTGCTCGAGGCCGGCGCCCGTTCCGTGCTGATCCGGCCCGCGCCGGTGGCCGGGCTGCGGGGGAGTCGCTCCCACGCCTTCAAGGAGTTCGATCCCTTCTGGAAGAAAGTGGAGGATTCCGGCATCTTTGTCGCCCATCACGTTTCCGATTCCGGATACGATCGTATCTATCGCTGGTGGACCGAGGGCGGCAAGGGGGAATTCCGTCCCTTCGAAAAAGACCCCTTCAACGAGATCCTGGACTGGATGGGACGGGCCATTTCCGACACCCTGGCGGCATTGCTTTGCCATGGCGTTTTCGACCGGTTTCCGAACGTGCGCATCGCCGTGCTGGAAAACGGTTCGTCCTGGCTGGAGCCGTTGCTCGACCGGATCAAGCACACGTATGCGAAGATGCCCCAGGCTTTTGCCAAAGACCCAATCGAGAATTTCCGCGATCATGTTTTTATTGCGCCTTTCTACGAAGATCCCGTCGAGAAAGTCGCCGGAATGATCGGTTCGGACCGGGTGCTGTTCGGCAGCGACTGGCCTCACCCGGAAGGGTTGAAAAAGCCCATGGATTTCGTCAATGATATCGCCTCGCTGTCCGAAGACGATAAGAAACGGATTATGCACAGCAACCTGAAAGGACTACTGGAAGGCGCCCGCGACTGAGTGCGTCCTTGCTGTGTGTTTTGTAACCTGAACCCACCGCCGTATTCGGCGGTGGGTTTTTTGTTGTAGAGTTGAATTTTCATTCAGGGTCGAGACCTGTACCGGCAACTAGCCATAACGAAAATCTGGAGCCATGCCAATGAGTACCCCCGACGAATCGATTCCCGGCCATGTTCCCCCGGAGCTGGCCATGGAGTTTCCCCTTACCACCCGGGAAATCGGCTATGTCCATCCCCATAAGGAGATCGTTCCCAAAATCCACGAGGGGCCGCCGATATTTTTTGGAACCAACGTCCATCCCATGCCGCCTCGCGGCAGCTGGGTGATTACCCGTGCCGAGGACCTGAAGACGGTTTACGAGGACACGGAAGATTTCATCAAGAAGGGCAATGCCCGTTTTGCCTCCATGATCGGCGAAAGCTGGGATGTGATTCCCACCGAACTGGATCCGCCCAAGCACACGGCCTTTCGCCGAGCGCTCGATCCGGTGTTTTCTCCCAAGGAAATGGCCAAACTGGAAAAGAAGGTGAGTGGCCGCGCCGAGGAGTTGATTGCCGGTTTCAAGGACAAGGGCGAAGTGGAATTTATCCGGGAGTTTGCCATTCCCTTCCCGGTTACCATCGTCCTGGATATGCTGGGCCTGCCCGTGGACCGCATGGACGAATTTCTCGACTGGGAGTACAACCTCTTGCATACCTCGGTTCCGGAAGACCGGCGCAATGCAGTGATCAGCCTCAAGGAATTTCTCTACGACGAAATAGAGAAGCGTGAAAAAAATCCCACGGACGACCTCATTACCAATGCCCTGAACATGGAGGCGGAAGGCCGCAAATGGACCAGGGAAGAGGTTTTCGGGCACTGCTTCAATCTCTTTATTGGCGGTCTCGATACCGTCACCGCCAACCTGGGTTTCCATTTCCACCACCTGGCCACCCACCCCGAGGATCAGAAGACCCTGCGGGACGATCCGGGCAAGGTGGGTGTGGCGGTCATGGAATTTATGCGCGCCTATGCGGCGGTGACCACCATCCGTGTTTGTAAAAACGAGTTCAAGCTGCACGGTGTCACCATCAAGCCCGGCGATACCGTCGCCATGTCCACGCCTCTGGGCTCCAACGATCCGCAAGCCTTCGACAATCCCACGGAAGTGAGGCTCGATCGCCGACCCGTGCACCTGAGCTTCGGTCACGGTATTCACCGTTGCCTGGGGGCGCACCTGGCGCGTCGGGAGCTGAATGTGGCTATCAAGGATATGCTGTCCATGTTGCCGGAATTCCGCGTTAAGCCGGGTTTCAAGGTGCCTTTCCAGATGACCAATGTCCTGCATGTGCAGGAATTGCCGTTGGTATGGGAGACCTGACAGGCCGGAGGCCGGACGGAACCCGCCGCCCGGGGTTCTTTGCCGGGCGGCTGGATAACAATAACAGGCAGGGAAACAATTATGGGGCGTTTGACTGACAAGGTCGCCATTGTCACCGGCGGTTCCCGGGGAATGGGGGAGGCCACCAGCCGGCTTTTCGTGAAAGAGGGCGCCAGGGTGCTGATTGGCGATGTCCTCGACGAACAGGGGCAGACCCTTGCCGATTCACTGGGTGAGCAATGCGAATACTGTCACCTGGATGTCAGTAATCCCGAAAGCTGGATCGAGGCGGTGGCCCGGGCTGAATCAGTATTCGGCGGCGTGGATATACTGATCAACAATGCCGGCATTCTCCATATCGCATCGATGATGGAAACCTCGCTGGAGGATTTCCAGCGCCTGATTGCTGTCAACCAGCAAGGCCCGTTTCTGGGCATGAAAGCCGTGACGCCGGCCATGAAGGCCCGGGGCGGCGGGGCCATTGTCAATATCTCCTCTCTGGAAGCCTTCCAGACCAAGAATGGCCTGATGGCCTATACCGCCACCAAGTGGGCTGTCAGGGGTATGACCAAGGTTGCCGCCATCGAGTTGGGTGCCTACGGCATCCGGGTCAACAGTGTCCACCCGGGCGGTGTGCACACGCCCATGGCCGGCGCCACCACGGACGAACCCAGCGACGAGGACAATGCCCTTTACAAAGGAGTGGCGCTGCCCCGGGTGGGAATGCCCGTGGAAGTGGCGCGCATGAGTCTTTTCCTCGCCTCGGATGACGCCAGCTACTGCACGGGTGCCGAATTCAAGGTGGACGGCGGCTGGACGGCCGGACAACGGCTCGACATTCTGCCGTCAAGCTGAATCTATTCTATCGACTCGGGAGTGTTATTCATGACGCAGACCAGGCTGGGGCGTGTTGCCCTGACGGTAGAGGATGTCGATGCCGCGGCGGCGGACTTTTCCGATCTGTTCGGGCTCGATTTCAGGTGTTTCGATATTCCCGCCATGCAGATGCGCGTTGCCGTCGGCGAACACGGGATCGAGCTGGTGCAATCGCTGGCTGACGACGCACCGTCCGGTTATCCGGCAGGGCTGCTGTCCGGCGTCTGTATCGCGGTGGAAGACGTGGAGCGAACCCGGTCCCGACTGGAGCGGAAGGGGCGGAAAATGATCATGTCCATTCCCCTGGAAAGCGGGCGCAGCGAGTACGTATTCGAACCGGTCCACGGCATTCCGCTGATGATCTATCAGGACTGCGGTCACTTCGATCCCATTGCCCAATGACGATGCCGGTCTCTGTCGCGACCCGTCGGGCAGCCCGGCTTCTGGGGCTGATGCTGGCGCTCCTGGGCGTTGTCCTGGCGGTGGGCGGTTTTCGCCTGATCGGAGCCGGTGGATCCCGCTATTACCTGTTCGCCGGCCTGGTACTCCTGGTATCGGCATTCCTTATCGTCCGCATTGACCGGCGAGGCACCTGGCTTTACTGGCTCCTCGTCGTAATCACACTGGTATGGTCGGTTGCGGAGGTCGGGTTCGACGGCTGGGCCCTGGTGCCCCGGCTGGGTTTGTTTGTCGCCATTGGCTTGTGGATGTTGTCGCCCTGGGGCGCGCCGGGGCCCACTCTGTCATGGCGAACCTGGCTGGTGATCCCTGCAGCGGTGGTCCTGTGCCTGTTGATGCTGATCCTGTCGCCGCTTTCGGGTTCGGGTGCCGGCGGTTCTTCGGTACCGGACTACGATACCAGGACAGCCACGGAATGGCGCCACTATGGCAATACCCTGGCGGCGGACCGCTATGCGGGGGTCGATCAGGTTAAACCCGAAAACGTGGCCCGGCTTCGGCGGGCATGGTCATACAGCAGTGGCGATCTGGAAAAGTATGACGGCTTCATACCGGATAGCCCCGAGACCACCCCGATCAAGATCGGCAACCGCTTGTTTGCCTGCTCGCCCCGGGCCGTTTACGCACTGGACGCGAAGAGCGGCGAGGGGCTCTGGCGCTTCGAGCCGGGGATCCGGACCCGGGCGGCCAAGATCAAGGCCTGTCGCGGTGTCGCCTACCATGATGCCGGTGGCGAGGGCCTTTGCAGCGAGCGCATACTCTGGGCCACGGTCGATGCCCGGCTCTTTGCGGTGGATACCAAAACCGGCGAACGTTGCCCGTCGTTCGGGAACGGCGGTGAAGTGGATCTCACCGAGGGAATGGGTGAGGTCAAGCCCGGCTACTATTTTGTTACCTCGCCCCCGCTGGTGGCCGGCGACAAGGCCCTGGTGGGAGGTTTTGTGGACGACAACGCCGATATCGATGTGCCATCCGGTGTCGTGAGGGCCTACGACGCGCTCTCGGGCCGGCTGGCCTGGGCCTGGGACATGGGCCGCCCGGACCGCCGCGCCGCACCAGCCCCCGGCGAGACCTATACCCGTGGTTCCCCCAACGCCTGGGGCACCTTCAGCGCCGACCCGGAACTGGGCCTGGCCTACATACCCACGGGCAACCCCTCGCCGGATTTCTGGGGCGGCAAGCGGCGGGACTTTGACGAACGATACGGCAGTTCAGTGGTGGCCCTTGCCCTTGATGACGGCAGGGTGCGCTGGTCCTTCCAGACCGTCCACCACGATCTCTGGGATTACGATGTGCCGGCGGCGCCCAGCCTGGTGGACCTGGAGAGCCCTGAGGGCGCCATTCCCGCCCTGGTCCAGCCGACCAAGCAGGGCGAGCTTTTCCTGCTGGATCGCCGTACCGGCGAACCTCTTGCGCCGGTTATGGAAAAACCCGTACCCCGGGGCGGCGCGAGTGGTGACCGCCCGTCGCCGACCCAGCCGTTCTCTGTGGACATGCCTGATCTGCGCCTGCCCGAATTGCAGGAAGCGGATATGTGGGGCGCCACGCCCATCGACCAGATGGTCTGCCGGATATGGTTTCGCGAGGCGCGCTACCAGGGCATTTACACGCCCCCGGATACCCGCCGTTTCAGCCTCACTTTCCCCGGCTCACTGGGGGCAACGGACTGGGGTGGTGTTTCCATTGATCGCAAACGGAATATCCTGGTGGCCAACAGCAGCAACATTGCCTATCGTACTCGCCTGATTCCCCGCGACGAGGCGCCGGCGGGGCTCGACAAGCCGCCGGTTCACGGGGTACGCCCCGGGCCCGGCGAGCCGCCGGTGGATTACTGGTATAATCCGCAGATCGGCACACCCTATGTTCTCCATACCAAGCCATTCCTGGGGCCCCTGTACATGCCCTGCAATCGTCCGCCCTGGGGCATGTTGACGGCCATCGACCTGGCGACGCGGAAGACCCTGTGGCGACGTCCCCTGGGTACCGGCCGGGACAGCGGACCATTGGGGTATCCCTCGCTGCTGCCCCTGGAAATCGGCACTCCCAATATTGGCGGAACGCTGGTAACCGGCAGCGGACTGATTTTTTTCGGGGGCACCCTGGATCGCTATCTGCGGGCCTTCGACATCCACACCGGCGAGGAACTTTGGAAGGCCCGGCTGCCGGCCGGCGGACAGGCGACACCCATGACCTATGTTTCCGCTGAAAGCGGCAGGCAGTTTATCGTCATATCCGCCGGCGGCCATGTGGGCCTCGATACCAGGTTGGGCGACTGGATCGTCGCCTATGCGTTACCGGAAACAGATCGGGAGTAGGTGACAGTCATGCGTGCAGCAGTATATCAGGGCGGGGACAACTCCCTCGCCATCGAGACAGTGGACGACCCCACTCCGGGCCCGGGGCAGGTGGTGATCCAGGTGGGCCGGTGCGGGATTTGCGGCAGCGACCTGCATATGGCCGAAGGCCACGATTTCGGTTTCGAGCCGGGCGATGTGCCGGGCCATGAATTCGCCGGCGAAGTGGTGGCCATGGGACATGGCGCGGAAGGCGTGAGAATCGGTGACCGGGTGGCGGTCATGCCCTTTCTTTCCTGTGGCAAATGCAGTGCCTGCCTGGCCGGGGACCCGGCCGGATGTGTCACCCAGAATATGATGGGGTCGGGCGGTGCACGGGGCGGTTATGCCGAGTACGTTGCCGCCGATGCCCGCTGGTGTGTCCAGTTGCCCCGGACGCTGGGTTGGCAAGACGGCGCCCTGGTGGAACCCCTGGCCGTCGCCTTGCGGGCCAATATGACGTCCGGCATCAGAAATGGTGATCGCGTGCTGGTCATCGGGGCGGGGGCCATCGGTGCCGCCGCCACCTACTGGGCCCGGTTGTCGGGCGCCGGACGCATTGCCGTTTCGGCGACTTCCACGCGGCGCGAGGCGGTGGCCAGGGCGCTGGGCGCCGACGCGTTTCTCACCCCGGAGCCGGATCGGGATCTTATGTCCCAGGCCATGGAGGCCCTGGGTGGTATGCCTGATATCGTTTTCGAGTGTGCCGGTGTCCCGGGCTCACTGGACCTGGCGGTATCGGCAGTGCGGCGTGGGGGTACCATTTCCGCGCCCGGGGCCTGCTGGTCGCCGGATCGGTTTACACCGATCCTGGCCATGGTCAAGGAGGTCAATATCAAGTTCACCATGGTCTATGACCTGCGCCAGTTCGAAACGGCTGTGGGTGCCCTGGATCGCGGTCATGTGGAACCCCGCGACATGATTACCGAGGTGGTGGGTCTCGACAGGACCCCGGAGGCTTTCGAGGGCCTCAAGGGCCACAATGCTCACTGTAAAATCCAGATTGCGCCTTTTTAGTCGGTGCATAAAACCTATGAGGGGGAATTCCGGGATTCACCCCGAAGCCCACCTTAATGAGATTTGTCTTCTGATGGTCTCCGGCCATTTGCCGCGAATTTTCGCCAAAATTATGCCAAAAACTGACATATTGACAGCTATTGGCTGGCTGGTATAGTCGCTGAACAGTCGTGCTGCAGGTTTGCGGACGGGGTTAACGACAACCCGGATCGATAACAGATAGACGCTTTAACAGAGAGATGCTTCCCATGAGCTATTCAGAACTGACTTACGAGATGATCGGCAGTGTCTGCCGGGTCATGCATAACCGCCCGGACCAGGCCAACTCCGAATCGGAAAACCTGCTGGAGGAACTGGACGATGCTCTGGAGCGGGCCGCGAAGGACGATGCCGTACGGGTACTGATTATTGGCGGCGTGGGGAAACACTTTTCCGCCGGCCATGACCTGATCGGCGGCTACGAAACCCGGGGCGATTTTACCCCCGAACAGCACTGGCTCTGGGAGTCCGAGCACTACCTGGGCAACGCCTTGCGCATCCACGACTTTCCCAAGCCCACCATCGCCCAGGTACAGGGTGCCTGTATCGCCGGCGGTTTCATGGTGGCCAACATGTGCGACCTGATGGTGGCCTCGGAGGACGCCTTCTTCAGCGATCCCGTGGTCCACAGCCTGGGAGCGGCCTCCGTTGAGGTGCTGGTCCACCCCTGGGTGATGGGCACCCGCAAGGCCAAGGAATTCCTCTATACCGGACAGCGCCTCGGCGCCCGGGAAGCCCACGAGTGGGGCATGGTGAACCACGTGGTTTCCCGGGACGAACTGGAGTCCTTTACCCTCGATCTGGCCAACAAGATTGCCGAAGCCCCGCCCATCGGCATAAGGATGATGAAGCGTTCCCTCAACCGCCATATGGACATCCAGGGCTTCCGCAATGCGGTAATGGCCCATTTCGATACCCATATCCTCAGTACCTCCACCCGTGAGCACCTGGATATTGCCGACAAGGGTATGAAGGAATCCATGTCCAGGGCGAAAAAAGTGAGTAAATAAAAACACCCTACGGGCTGCCATCGAACAGACGGAGATTACCTTGCTGGACTATACGACGGTAATGGCATGGCCCTTCGAGCCCGTTGCCAAACACTATGCCGGAGAGGATGTTGTCAGGGCGGCCAAAGGCATGGGCGCGGGGTTGCCCGGCCCTCTGGAGGAGGGCGATGCTGTCTTCATGGATAAGGTGACGCCAAAACCCTTGCCCATGATGGCGACAGTACTGGCCGACGGCGAGTTCTGGCAGAGCGATCCGGCAACCGGCATCGACTGGCAAAAAATCGTCCATGCCGGCGAGTCCATTACCCAGCACCGGCCATTGCCTCCGGAAGGGAAGGTAACGGTTACCCAAGGGATCGAGGGCATCTATGACCGGGGGCCGGACAAGAGTGCCGTCATGTATCAGTGGCAGAATGTTTCAAGCCCCGACGGCGAACCCTATGTGACGATCCAGGTGACCACGGTGTTGCGCGGCGATGGTGGCTTTGGCGGTGAACCCGACCCCCGGCCACGGCTGAAAACCGTGCCTGACAGCCAAGAGCCCGACGACCGGCTGGTAATGCGGGCACCGGTAGCGGAGGCGGCAGAGGCGGCAGGTCTGGTGATAGCCGTCCCACTGTCGGTGGCCTCGGGCGCGGAGCAAAGCCAGCCCATGCTCCGGGGTATGGGTATTTTCGGGCTGGCCGGTCGCGCGGCCATTGCGTCCCTGTGCGATAACGACCCCGATCGCCTGAAACACTTTGCAGTACGCTATGCCGGGCCTCTTTTCTGCGGTGAGGAAGTGGCCATCGAAATATGGCGGCTGGCGCCGGGCAGGGCGGCCCTGCGCATGACAGCCGTGGCAAGGAACAAGCCGGTACTCAGCCATTGCCTGGTGGAATACCGGTGATTTTCCGCACGGGGAAAATTCGTCCCTTTCTTATCACGTACTGGTAATACAGACGGTTCGGCAAAAGGTTATCTCACCAATTCCATGCCCATCGGGTTAATGAGGGCTTTCTTTTATTGTGCTCGGAGGTTAGCTTTTCATTACTCGGCTATGAAGCGGGCCGGTAGCTCGAGATGCGATCACCGGTCCATTCCTTGAAAGCCCGGTGGAAGTTATTGACCGAGCGGTAGCCCAGGCTGTGGGCGATTTCCTTGGTCGAAAGGCCGGTTTCCTGCAGATAATAAACGGCCAGGTCACGACGTACCGCATTGGCAATTTTCTGAAAGCTGGTGCCTTCGGCCAGCAGTTTTCTGCGCAGGGTTCGAGGGCTGAGGTACATCCTGCCGGCCACGTCGCAAAGGCTCAGCAAGGCGTCCCCATCCAGCGAGTAGTGCCGGGAGAGTTCCTGGTAAACCTTGTTTTTCACGGATTCCCGGGCCTCCATCTGGCTCAGGCGCAACTGGCATTCGTGGCGGCACAAATCGTTCACTTCCTCGCTGGCGTTCGGGAGGGGGACATACAGAAGGGCTTTGTTGAAGACGACGCGGGTTTGGGTGTCCCCGAAATAAACAGGACACCTAAAAATGTCTTCATAAAGGTCGGCGTATTCGGGAGCCGGGTAGCTTAGGTGAATGCTAACGATCGGGTCATCCCAGCCGCTCAATTCCCGACAAAATTGCGCCGTTCTGGCAAGCTGGCCTTCACTGGAAAACCGGCGAGCGTCGTCTCCCAGCGGATAGGTTTCCCGGAATGCCATGATCCAGTTTTTGCGGTCGATTTTGTGGACGGGGAAAAGTGCCGTGTCTTTCAGGACACGGTAATTCATGATCATTTCGCGAGCAGTGCGAAAGTCGGGGCTGGTCAGCGTGGCAAAGCCGGGAAGGCCCATATGGCTGATGCGAAAACCCCTGTTCAGGTTGAGGCCCGCGGCGGGGTTGCCTGTCAGCCGGTAAATATTCGCAACGAAACGCTGATATTGCTGATAATCCAGGTATGGCCAGGGGTCGTCCAGGTCATTCTGGCGAATGCCGGTGCCGCGCAGTATTTCCCGGCGGGGAATACCGGCATGATCGAGCCGGCTAATCAGAAACTGCAGGGCGCTGTACATGGCTCGGCTCCGTTACCTCTCGGTTGTAGAGAAAGCCGGTGCATCGTCGGCTGACCATGGATCGCATTATTAACTGCGGTAGCTGACTGTATGTCAGTTACGTTGACGGTGTCAAGTCGGACCCGCAAGGAAACCATTGAGGCACGCTGTTTTGGTATCCCGCCTGGCTTGCTTCGGCGCAGGGGTTGTATCTAAAACGACCTTTAGTGATAGCAATATGGCCACTATTGATAGACTGTCGCCCACATAGAACACCTATACTTCCTCTGGTGCCTAAGGGTTTATTCCTCCTGATATCCGGGCCTGGATTCCAGCCAATAACTAAAGGGCACCTCTATAAATTGTGAGTGGCCTCTGCGCAACCTGACAGGCGTCAGCGCAAGGCGGTTTGCGCAGGACAAGGCTGGTTGTCC
>MRWG01000391.1_pt1 | contig 57849 bp, 47 predicted proteins | sample 1013341 | NCBI WGS metagenome assembly MRWG01 (sample SAMN06117577, study PRJNA244670) | biofilm metagenome | biome: Water; feature: Cathode Biofilm; material: Biofilm; isolation source: microbial consortium enriched at the cathode of a solar microbial fuel cell | place: USA: District of Columbia ...
GGGCCGGCGGGGTCGGCTCGGTCTCGGCGGTCGATTCCGAGACCGGGGCCACCGTCGGCGCGCTCGCCATCGTCAACAGTTTCGGCTCGGTCACGCTCGAGGACGGCGCCTTCTACGCCTGGCCCTACGAGATCGACGGCGAGTTCGGCGGCCGCCGCCCGACGGGCAAGCCGGAGGACCCCGCGCCCTATTTCCCGAAGCTCGCCGGGCGCGGGCCGGGCCCGCGGCAAAACACGACCCTGGTCGCCGTCGCGACCGACGCGGCGCTCGACCGGGGGCAGGCCGGACGCTTCGCCGCCATGGCGCAGGACGGGCTCGCCCGGGCGATCCGCCCGGCGCACACGCCCTTCGACGGCGACAGCGTCTTCGCGCTGGCGAGCGGGCGGGCCGGGCCGGTCGATGCGCTGGGCCTGGCGCGTCTGGGCGCGATCGCGGCCGACTGCGCCGCGCGGGCCATCGCCCGCGGCGTTTACGAGGCGGGCGGCTAATTGCTAAGCTCGCCCCAACGATCACAAGAACGCGGGCAGACGGGGCGATCCGCCTTCCGTTCAGGGCCCGTTCAAGCTGGGGTTGACCGGACATGATGAAGCGACTGTTCGCGGGGCGGACCGCGACCTGCCTCCTGCTCACCTTGACGCTGATCGGGAGCTTCGCGGCGCTCCCGCCCGCGAACGCGCAGGCGCGCGACGGCGTCGTCATCGGCATGGGGCTGGAGCCGCCGCATCTCGACCCGACCGCGGGCGCGGCGGCCGCCATCGACGAGGTGGTCTACGCCAACGTCTTCGAGGGGCTGACCCGGATCGACGAGACCGGCACGGTCCAGCCGGCGCTGGCCGAGAGCTGGACCATCTCCGAGGACGGCACGACCTACAGCTTCACGCTGCGCCAGGGGGTCACCTTCCATGACGGGGCGAGCTTCGAGGCCTCCGACGTGGTCTTCAGCCTGAACCGGGCGCGCGCCGAGGACTCCACCAACGCCCAGAAGGCGTTGTTCGACGCGATCGACACCGTCGAGGCGACCGGCGACCACGAGGTGACGGTCGAGCTCGAGCATCCGCAGGGCCTCTTCCTGTGGAACCTCGGCTGGGGCGACGCGGTGATCGTCGACCCGGCGAGCGCGGAGACCAACAAGACCCAGCCGGTCGGCACCGGCCCCTTCAGGGTGACCGAGTGGGTCAAGGGCGACCGGGTCGAGCTCGCGCGCAACGAGGATTATTGGGGCGAGCCGCCGGCGCTCGAGACCGCCACCTTCAAGTTCGTCGGCGACGCGGCCGCCCAGGTCGCCGCGCTGCTCGCCGGCGACATCGACGCCTTCCCCAACATGGGCGCGCCGGAGACGGTGGGGCGCTTCGAGGCCGACCCGAATTTCGAGGTCTATGTCGGCACGACGGAGGGGGAGACGATCCTTTCCATCAACCACCGCCGGTCGCCCTGGGACGACGTGCGCGTGCGCCGCGCGATCCAGCACGCGATCGACCGGCAGGCGCTGATCGACCTCGCCATGTTCGGCTTCGGCACGCCGATCGGCAGCCATTTCGCGCCGCACAACCCGGCCTATATCGACCTCACCGGCACGGCGCCCTACGATCCGGCGAAGGCGCGCGAGCTGCTGGCCGCCGCCGGCGTCGAGACGCCGATCAAGGCGGTGATGAAGCTGCCGCCGCCGACCTATGCGCGGCGCGGCGGCGAGGTCATCGCCAATCAGCTGAAGGCCGTCGGCATCGAGGTCGAGCTGGTGCCGGTCGAATGGGGCCAGTGGCTTTCCGAGGTGTTCAAGGGCGCGCACGATTTCGACTTCACCATCGTCTCGCACACAGAGCCGCTGGATATCGGCATCTACGCCCGCGAGGACTATTATTTCGGCTACGACAACCCGGCCTTCCGCCAGCATATGCAGGAACTGGCCGTCGAGGCCGACCCCGCGCGCCGGGCCGAGCTGCTGGTCGAGGCGCAGGAGATGATCGCCGACGACCAGGTGAACGGTTTCCTCTTCCAGCTCGCCAAGGTCGGGGTGCGCAAGACGGGCCTCGTAGGGCTTTGGCAGAACGCGCCGATCCAAGCGAACGACCTGACCCAAGTTCGCTGGGAATAGATCCGCTGGGAGCAGGCCCGCCGGGCTCGGCCGCCCGAACCCGGCCCGGTTCGCGACCGGGCGGATGAGAAGGGCAAGAAGGGCACCGGCATGCTCAGCTACCTCGCCCGACGGCTCGTCCCCTTCGCCGGCACGCTTCTCGCCGCCTCGCTGATCGTCTTCCTGGCGCTGGAGATCCTGCCGGGCGACGCCGCGCAGATCCTGCTCGGCACCGAGGCGAGCGCGGAGACGCTGGCCGCGCTGCGCGAGCAGCTCGGCCTCGATCGGCCGGCGGCGGGGCGGTATCTCGACTGGATCGGCGGCCTGCTCGTCGGCGATCTCGGCGTGAGTCACATCTACGGCGTGCCGGTCGCGGAGATGCTGGCCGACCGGCTCATGATCTCGCTGCCGCTGGCCGCGCTCGCCTTCGCGCTCTCGACCGCGATCGCCATCCCGCTCGGCCTGTTCGCCGCCACCCGGCGCGGGCGGGCCGGCGACTGGGCGGTGATCGGCTTCGCGCAGGTCGGCCTCGCCGTGCCGAACTTCTGGTTCGGCATCTTGCTGATCCTCCTGTTCGCGGTGCATTGGGGTCTGTTCGCCTCGGGCGGATTCCCGGGCTGGGACGCCGGCATCGGCGCGGCCCTGAAGGCGCTGCTGCTTCCGGCGACCGCGCTCGCCCTCTCGGAGGCCGCGATCCTGGCGCGCGTCGCGCGCTCGGCGCTGCTGGAGACGCTGGGGCAGGACTATATCCGCACCGCGCGGGCGAAGGGCCTGTCGGGCGCGCGCATCCTCTACGGCCACGCGCTGCGCAACGCGATGATCCCGGTCGCGACCATCCTCGGGCTGCAGTTCGCCTTCCTGGTGATGGGGGCGGTGATCGTCGAGAACGTCTTCTACCTGCCGGGCCTCGGCCGGCTGCTGTTGCAGTCGATCTTCCAGCGCGACCTGATCGTGGTGCGCGATTTGGTGCTGCTGCTCTCGGGCTTCGTGATCCTGGTCAATCTGCTGGTCGATCTCGCCTATGCGGCGATCGATCCGCGCGCGCGCCGGGCGGCGGCATGAGCATGGGGCGGGGAGGACATCGGCGATGAACCAAGGCCCGCTCTGGCTGCGCCTCCTCCAGGGACGCCGCCATCCGAGCTTCGTGATCGGCGGCGCGATCGCGTTCCTCGTGCTGCTCGGCGCGGGCCTGGCGCTGGTCTGGACGCCCTACCCGATCGACGGCATCGACGCGATGGTGCGCTTCGAGGGGCCGAGCCTCGCCCACCCGCTGGGGACCGACCATTTCGGCCGCGACACGCTGAGCCTGATCCTGGGCGGCGCGCGCACCTCCGTTGCGGTCGGGCTGGTCGCGGTGGGGCTCGGCCTCGGCCTCGGCCTGCCGCTCGGGCTCGCCGCCGCGCTCGACCGGGGCGGCGCGATCGACGGCGCCGTCGCGCGCACGGCCGACCTGATCTTCGCCTTCCCGGCGGTCTTGTCCGCGGTGCTGATCACGGCGGTCTACGGGCCGGGCGCGGTCAACGTCATCGTCGCGGTCGGCATCTTCAACATCGCGATCTTCGCGCGCGTCGCCCGCGGGGCCGCGATCGGCGTCGCGGCGCAACCCTTCGTCACCGCCGCGATCGCCATGGGCCGGCGGCGCAGCGCGGTGGCGCTGGTCCACGTGCTGCCCAACATCGCGGGCGTCCTCATCGTGCAGGCGACGATCCAGTTCGCGGTCGCGATCCTGGCGGAGGCGGGCTTGAGCTATCTCGGCCTCGGCGTGCAGCCGCCGCAGCCGAGCTGGGGCAAGATGCTGGCCGACAGCCAGACCTTCATGTTCGCCCATCCGCTGCAGGCGGTCTTCCCGGGCCTCGCCATCATGGCGGCCGTGCTGGGCCTCAATTTGCTCGGCGACGGGCTGCGCGACACGCTCGACCCGCGGCTCAAGCCGATGCGGGTGGGGTGAGGCAGCTAGTACGCGATGCTCGGAGATCCCCGGGTCGAGCCCGGGGATGACGGAGCCCAATCCTATACCGTTATGGCCCGGCCTGACCCGGCCATCTTGTCGTCGTGGGCGCTTATCCCCGATGCAGCCACCAGGCCTGTTCGTTGATCGAGAAGATCGGCTTGTAGTGGGTGACGCGGTTGGCCTCGATCACCTGGCCGATCTGGTTGTCGAGCAGGTAGCCGACCCCGTCCATATAGACCACCAGCACCGCGTGCGGGATCTTCAGGTTGAGGTCGTTGAGCACCACGATGCGCATCTTGTCCTTCGGGAAGCCCAGATGCGCGAGCGAGACGTATTTCGAGAAGGCGTAATCCTCGCAATCGCCGTTGCGATAGAGGAACTGGCGCGGCGTCGCCCAGTAGTCCTTCTTGTTGTAGTTGACCGGGTCGAGCACGTAGAGCCACTTGTTGAGATACTCGTTGACGAGCTGCATCTGCTCCATCGGCGGGCGGTTCGCGATCTGCTTCAGGAAGATGCGCCAGCGCGCGGTGTGGCATTTCTCGGTCGCGCTCGGCTGACAGACCTTGAGCTCGTTCGGCTCCTCCTCGTCGTAGCGCGCCAGCGCCTCGGTCCATTTGTTGAACTTCTCGAGCTTCTTGGACTGCAGCTCGTTGGTGCCGAAGAGCTTGTAGCCCGCCGCCTCGGCCGGACCGGTTGCCAGCCCGGCAAGCAGCACCGCCGCCGCCATCAGGCCGGCGAGCGCCGCCGATCCAAGCCTCGTCGTTCGCATCATGCGTCGCATCCAAATCATCGCTGCCGCTCCAAAGTCCGCCGTCCGGCAGCCCCTCCGACCCCCGACTCTATGGCCACAACGGGGGGTCGGCGCAAGGGGCGATAGGCGCGCGCGACCGGCCGTCGCGTGGGGCGCCTCGGACGCACCTCAACTCGCTGTAGCGTGCCGCGCGGGCTTGCGCTAGTCTGTGCGCGCGGTCACAGGTGCCGATAGGACGGCGAAGCGACCGGTCCGGCGTCCGCCCTCCCCCGAAGGAGGGTGCGGCGCGAACAGGGGGGAGTTTGGGCCCGTGAGTACGAGCGACGCGGCGGTGGCGAAAGCGTCCGGCGCCGATACCAGCGGCAAGAGCGCCGCGATGAAGATGGCGGTCACCGGCGGGGCCTTGCTGATCGCGGCCGCCGTCGGCTTCTATCTCGTCTTCCAGTTCACCGAATCCGAGCGCGCGCGCGAGCTGCGCGACTGGCAGTCGCGCATGGCGATCGTCGCCGACAGCCGCTTCTCGGACATCGACCGCTGGCTCGACAATCAGCTCGCCGACCTGCGCGGCATCGCCGAGAACCAGTCGGTGCAGCTCTACATGACGCTGCTGCACAGCGAGGGCACGACGGCGTCCGACGAGGACGCGCCGGCCGAGCTCGGCTATCTGCAGAACCTGCTGACCGTGGTCGCCGACCGCGCCGGCTTCACCGGCGAGATCTCCGGGCCCGAGGTCAACGCCAACGTCAACCGCGTCGGCGTCGCCGGCCTGGCGCTGGTCGCCCAGGACGGGCTGATCGTCGTCTCCAGCCCCGGCTTCCCGCCGCTCCAGGGCAAGCTGCAGGCCTTCATGGCGGAGCTCGAGCCCGGCTCGGCCGGCATTTCGGACATGTTCCTCAACAGCGCCGGCAAGCCCGCGATGGCCTTCGCCGTGCCGGTCTTCGCGCTGCAGTCGGACGAGAGCGCGGCCAACCAGATCGCGACCGTGATCGGGGTGAAGGAGGTCGGCGACGAGCTGTTCCCGCTGCTCGACCAGCCGGGCGCGAGCGAGGAGACCGCCGAGACCCTGATGGTCCGCCAGGAAGGGCAGACGGTGACCTACCTGACGCCGCTCGCCGACGGGACCGGCCCGCTGAAGACCAAGCTCGCCATGGACACCGCCGATCTGGCGGCCGCCTGGGCGATCCAGACGCCGGGCGGCTTCGCGCTGCGCCAGGACTACGACGGCACCGAGGTGCTGGCCATCTCCCGCGCCTTCGAGCAGGTGCCCTGGACGCTTCTCTACAAGATCGACCGGTCGGAGGCGCTCAGCGAATCCGAGGATCGCCTGAACACGCTGATGATCGTCTTCGGGATGATCATCCTGCTGGTGCTCGGCGGCATGGTGGCGCTCTGGTACTACGGCACCTCGAAGCGCGCGACCGAGGCGGCGACCCGCTTCGAAAACCTCGCCAAGCGCTTCCAGGGCCAGCGCAACTTCATGCATCTGGTGACCGACAGCCAGCCCAACGTGATCGTCATCATGGACGAGCACGGCCATTTCCGCTGGTTCAACCAGAAGGCGCTCGACCTGTCGCGGATGGAGCGCGGCGACATGTTCGACAAGCATGTCTCGGCCGTGCTCGGGCCGGTCGAGGGCAAGCGCATCGCCGGCTGGGTCAAGGAGACGCTGGCCAAGGAGGAGCCGCAGAGCTTCACCCACGAGATGGAGCTCGGCGAGGAGGGCCCGCGGGTCTACCGCTCCGACCTGATTCCGCTGCCGGAGCGCGAGGATTTCCCGCCCGGCTGCCTGATGGTGAGCCAGGACATCACCGAGAGCGTGAAGGAGCGCGAGCGGCGCGAACTGGCGATGCGCCAGCTGGTCGAGACGCTGGTCTCGGTCGTCGATCAGCGCGACCCCTATTCGGCGCACCATTCGGCCCGCGTCGGCAAGGTGGCGCGCGCCGTGGCCGAGGAGATGGAGCTCGACCGCACCCTGATCGAGACCACCAACATCGCCGGCAATCTGATGAATCTGGGCAAGATCGCCGTGCCCTCGGAGGTGCTGACCAAGCAGGGCCAGCTGACCGACGAGGAGATCAAGATGATCCAGAACTCGGTGCTGACCAGCGCCGAGATGGTGAAGAAGATCGACTTCGACGGACCGGTCTTCGACACGCTGGCCCAGCTGCAGGAGAATTTCGACGGCTCCGGCCAGCCGAAGGGGCTGAAGGGCGAGGAGATCACGGTGACCGCGCGCATCGCGGCCGCCGCGAACGCCTTCGTCGGCATGGTCTCGGCGCGGGCCTGGCGTTCGGGCATGGATTTCGACAAGGCGATCGACATCCTGCTGCAGGAGGGCAACAAGAAGTTCGATCGCGCGGTCGTTGTCGCGCTGGCCAACGTGCTCGACAACCGCGGCGGGCGCGAGGAATGGAAGGATTTCGGCGATCTGCCAGAGGGCGAGGGACCGCAGCACGTGGATTGAGGCCGAGGCGCCCGGACGGGATCGGGCCTTTACGGCCCGCGTCCGGGCCGCCATCTAGAAGCCATGACCGCGATGCCTCCCACACAGCCGGCCACTCTGCCCGACGGCCTGCGCCTCTACGCCATCGGCGACGTGCATGGCTGCCGCGGCCATCTGCGCAAGCTGATCGACAAGATCGCGGCCGACGCCGCCGAGGACCCGTCGGCGACGATCCGCCTCGTCTTCGTCGGCGACTATGTCGACCGGGGGCCGGATTCGGCCGGCGTGATCGACGATATCCTGGCGCTGCGGCGCGACGGGCTGCCGGATGGGCGACCCGTCGAGCTGGTGACCCTGATGGGCAATCACGAGGACTATTTCATCCGCTTCCTGGACGGCGCGCTCGATATCGCGCCCCAATGGATGATGAATGGCGGGGCCGAGACGATCGAGAGCTACGATGTCGAGCCGCCGCGCCTGCATGACGACCCGGCGGAGCTGGCCCGCGCGGCGCGCGGGCTTGTCGCCGCCCTGCCGCCGGCGCATCGCGCGTTCCTCGAGGGGCTCGACTACGGCCATCGGGCGGGCGGCTATTTCTTCGTCCATGCCGGCGTGCGGCCCGGCGTGCCGCTCGACGAGCAGGACCCGAGCGAGATGATGTGGATCCGCGCGCCCTTCCTGGAGAGCGCGTCGGATTTCGGCGCGCTGGTCGTGCACGGCCACACGCCGGTGCCGGAAGTGGTCGAACGCGCCAATCGCATCGATATCGACACCGGTGCCGTCTATGGCGGGCATTTGACCGCCGCCTGCTTCTGGGGTACCGAGCGCCGGTTCCTGCAGGTAGGGTTCTGACAGGTAGGGTCCGGGTGGCCCCGATCCGCGGCCTTCCGACGTGACAGCCAAGGGGATGATCCGAGCCATGAGCGGCGGCGATATCGCGGCGACGCTGGAGCGTCTCGGCCAGGCACAGGTGCTGTGCATCGGCGATCTGATGCTCGACCGCTTCGTCGAGGGCGCGGTCACCCGCATCTCGCCCGAGGCGCCGATCCCCGTGCTCGGCATCGAGCGCGAGCGCACCGACCTGGGCGGCGTCGGCAATGTGGCGCGCAACCTCTCGGCGCTCGGCGCCAAGGTCCATCTCCTCGCCGCCGTCGGCGACGACGCGGAGGCGGAGACCGTCGGCGGGGCGCTCGCGGCGCTCGCCGGGGTGGCGGCGGACCTGACCCGCCTCGACGACCGGCCGACCGGGGTCAAGACCCGCTACATGGCGGGCGGCCAGCAGCTGCTGCGCACGGATCGGGAGACGGTCGGCCCGCTCGCCGAGGCGGCGCGCGAGGCGCTGATCGCGCAAGCGATCGACGCGCTCCAGGGCGCGGGCGCGCTGGTGCTGTCCGACTACGGCAAGGGCGTCGTCTGCGAGGAGGTCGCCGGCCGGCTGACCGAGGCGGCGCGCGCCGCCGGCGTCCCGGTCGTCTGCGACCCGAAGGGCCGGGACTTCACGAAATATCGCGGCGCCCACTGGGTGACGCCGAACCGCGTGGAACTGGCGCTCGGCACGGGCATGCGCACCGACACCGACGCCGACGTGCTGAAGGCCTGCCGCTGGGTGGTCGAGACATGCGGCATCGACGGCGTGCTGGCGACCCGCTCGGAACAGGGCATGACGCTGTTCCAGCCGGGCAACGTGGCGCAGCTGCCGACCCGCGCGCGCGAGGTGTTCGACGTCGCCGGCGCGGGCGACACGGTGGTCGCCGCGCTCGCCGCCGGGCTCGCCGCGGGGGCGGAGCCGGTGGCCGCCGCCCAGCTCGCCAATCAGGCGGCCGGCATCGTCGTCGGCAAGGTCGGCACCGCCGTCGCCTACCCGTCGGAGATCCTGGCCGCCGCGCATGAGGAGGCCTGGGCCGGCGGCGAGGCGAAGGTGGCGCCGCTGCCCGCCGCGATCGACCGGGTCGAGGCCTGGCGCCGGCAGGGCAAGCGCGTCGGCTTCACCAACGGCTGCTTCGACCTGCTGCATCCGGGCCATCTGGCGCTGATCCGCCAGGCGCGGGCGGCCTGCGACCGGCTGGTGGTGGGGCTCAACAGCGATTCCTCGGTCGGCCGGCTGAAGGGCAAGGACCGCCCGGTGCAGGGGGAGGCCGCGCGCGCGGCCGTCCTCGCCTCGCTGGAGGCGGTCGATCTCGTCCTGATCTTCGCCGAGGACACGCCGATCGAGGCGATCCGGGCGCTCAAGCCCGACGTGCTGGTGAAGGGCGCGGACTACAAGCGCGACGAGGTGGTGGGCGCCCGGGATGTCGAGAGCTGGGGCGGACGCGTGGTGCTGGCCGAGCTGCTGGACGGCCATTCCACCACCGGCACGATCGCGCGCCTCGGCAAATAGGTCGGAACGGTTCCGGCCTCAGAGGGCGAAGCCGCGTTCCGGCGCGCCCGCCTCGACCAGCCGCGCCTCCAGCCCGGTGCGGCGGAAGCCGTCCGCGTCCCACAGCCGTTCCTCGTCGGAGGCGCCGAACCAGCCGGGCCCGACCGCCGGGCCGCGCAGCGCCAGCCCGCCGCCTTCCCGCCCGCAGGCGCGCGCCGAGAGCCCCGGCAGCGGCGCCAGCCCCGGCGCCTTGCCGGGCTGGTCGTCGGCCAGCGAATCGGCCCGCCGCCAGAGCGCGATGCCCGCCGTTTCCGGCAGCGCCGGCCCATCGAGCAGCGCCAGCCGCTCGCCGCGGGTGCGCCGGCCGAACCGGTCGAGCCGGTCGGCGAGCGACGCTTCCGCCGGCCCGTCGAGCAGCCAGACCGCTTCCAGCCGGGAGGCCAGATGGTCAGCCAGCAGCGGATCGTCCTCGGCCGCGTCCAGAAGATGGTCGAGCGCGGTCGCCGGCTCCGCGATCAGCGTCGGCCCGGTCTCGCCCGAGGCCTTGAGGAGGGCCGCGATCTCGCCCCGGCGCGACTGGCCGGCATGCAATATCACCGTGCCGCCGACCGCCATGGCGAGCCGCACCGCCGCCGCCGCGCCCATCGGATCGAGCGGATCGCCCGAGGTCAGGATCACCGTGTGGCGCATCGCCGCGAAGGGCCAGGCCGCCAACAGCGCCGACGTCGCCGCCGAGGCCGACCGGCGCGAGGCGATCACCGAATGCGGCGAAGGCGAACGGCCGTTCGCCGGGTAGAGCGCATAAGGGCGGTCGGGCGGCGTGCGCTCCCGCGCCTCCATGATCTCGATCGTCGCGCGGGTGAGCGCGATCCGTTCCACCCCGCGCACGCCGATGATGGTCTCCGGCCGGCCGGCGCCGGTGGTCTCCAGGATGTCGCTGACCGCCTGGGCGGCCGTGCCGTCGAGCCCGTAGACCAGCCCCGGCCCGGATTCGGCCGCGAGCCGGGCCGGCGCGCGCGGCGCGATCGCGGTCGGCACGCCCGCCTTGACGGCCCCCGCCTGCATCAGGAGGGCCGCCGGCTCGCCCGGCCCGTGGATCATCAGCGGCCGATCGGGTCCCAGATCGCGGTCGATCAGCGCCTGGGCGATGCCGTCGGTCAGCCCGGCCGCCTCGTCGAAGCCCAAGGTCAGGCCCGGCGCGATCAGGAACGGCCGGTCCGGCGTGCGGATCGCGGCGCAGTCGAGCCATTCCGCGATCGCCCCGAAGGAGGGGGCGCGGTCCGGCAGGCCGGTCAGGGTGACGGGCGCATCCTCCGATCGCTCGACCCGCACCGAGGAGGGCGGTAGGTCGATCGGCGCGGTCGGGGTCGGCCCGTCCGGATTGAGCTCCATCACGCGGAATCCTTAGCTCTTGCGCACGGCGTTGTGTTCCCTCGGGCGACAGTCTAGCACGGTTGCGCCGGGCCGCCCCATGGAAAGCGTGTGGCCGGCTCGGGGCAAGCCCCTGTCAGGATCTGCGGCGGGATCGGCCGCAGACTCGGGCAGACTCGGCTTGAAAAAGCCGGCCGATATCTAAATCTTGGCGTCACCTTGGCAACCGACGGGAGCGCCCCACCATGCTGGGCAAGGTGAAGGACAAGCTGATCCGCTCGAAGCAGAAGTGGGCGGAGGACGGAAGGCATCTGACCGGCGAGACGGCGGATCCGGCAGTCGACCGCCTGCCGCCCGGTCAGCGCAAGGTCGACCAGTGGCCGGTGCTCGATCTCGGCCTGCAGCCCGAACTCTCGGCCGAGGAGATGCGGCTCTCGATCGACGGGCTGGTCGAAAACCCGGTGACGCTCGACTGGCAGGCGCTCGGCGACCTGCCGGCCTTTTCCCAGACCGTGGATATCCACTGCGTCACCGCCTGGTCGCGCTACGACAACCGCTTCGACGGCGTCGCGGTGGCGAGCCTGGTCGAGCTGGTGCGACCCAAGCCGGAGGCGCGCTTCGTCCTGTTCGAGGCGCATGACGGCTACACCACCAACCTGACGCGGGCGATCTTCGAGGACGAGACCGCGATGCTCGCCACGCGCTGGGAAGGCGAGCCGCTCAGCCGCGAGCATGGCGGCCCGCTGCGCGTCGTGGTGCCGAAGAAGTATTTCTGGAAGAGCGCCAAATGGGTGAAGCGCATCACCTATTCGGCCGAGGACAAGCCCGGCTTCTGGGAGGTGCGCGGCTATCACAACGAGGGCGACCCCTGGCGCGAAGAGCGTTACGAGGCATGAGCCGCCCGTCCCCCGACAGGTTCCGGTTCGACCCATGAGCATGATCGCGCTCGACCATCTCACCAAGCGCTTCGGTCCGATCACGGCCGTCGACGGCATCGACCTCACGGTGGCGAAGGGCGAGGTGCTGGGCTTCCTCGGGCCCAACGGCGCGGGCAAGTCGACCACCATGAAGATGATCACCGGCTTCCTGGCGCCGAGCGGGGGACGCGTCAGCGTCTGCGGCCACGATGTCGGCAGCGAGCCGGTCGCCGCCCAGCGCCGCATCGGCTATCTGCCGGAAGGCGCGCCCGCATGGCCCGACATGACGCCGGCCGCCTTCCTCGACTTCGCGGCGCGCGCCCGCGGGCTCGACCGCCCGGCGCGGCGCCAGGCGATCGAGCGGGCGGTCGCGCGCGCCAGCCTCTCGGGCGTGATGCGCCAGCCGATCGACACGCTCTCCAAGGGGTTCAAGCGGCGCGTCGGGCTCGCCCAGGCGTTGCTGAACGACCCCGACGTGCTGATTCTCGACGAGCCGACCGACGGGCTCGACCCCAACCAGAAGCAGGAGGTGCGCCGGCTGATCAGCGAGATGGCGGGCGACAAGGCGATCGTGATCTCGACCCACATCCTGGAGGAGGTGGAGGCGATCTGCAGCCGCGCCGTGGTGATCGCTCGGGGCCGGATCGTCGCCGACGGCACGCCGGCGGAGCTGGAGCGACGCGACCCGCTGCACAACGCGGTCGGGCTCACGCTGTCCCGGCCCGCGGACCGGGCGGCGGCGCGCACGGCGCTGGCGGCGCTCGGCGACGTCGCGCGGGTCGAGGAGGAAGGCGAGGCCGGCCTCCTCGCCGTGCCGCGCGAGGGGCGGCCGATCGCCGCCTCGGCGGCGGAGGCGCTGCGCCAGGCCGGCATCGGCGTGGACGGGCTGGAAGTGCGGCGCGGGCGGCTCGACCGGGTGTTCCGCGACCTGACCGCGGAGCCTAAGGGCGCGCGGGAGGCGGCGTGATGGGCGCGGTCGGGACCGTCTTCCGGCGCGAGATGGGGGCCTATTTCACGACCCCGCTCGCCTACATCTTCCTCACCATCTTCCTGGCGATGGCGGGCGCGCTGACCTTCTACATGGGCGGCTTCTTCGAGCGCGATCAGGCCGACCTGAACGCCTTCTTCACGTTCCATCCCTGGCTCTATCTGGTGCTGATCCCGGCGGTCGCGATGCGGCTGTGGGCGGAGGATCTGCGCAGCGGCGCGATCGAGGTGCTCCTGACCCTGCCGATCACCACCGGCCAGGCGGTGCTGGGCAAATTCCTGGCGGCCTGGGCCTTCGTCGGGCTCGCGCTCGCGCTGACCTTCCCGATGTGGCTGACGGTCGCCTATCTGGGGCGACCGGACCATGGCGTGATCCTGACCGGCTATATCGGCAGCTTCCTGATGGCCGGCGGATATCTGGCGATCGGCGCCTTCGTCTCGGCGCTGACCCGCAACCAGGTGATCGCCTTCGTCGTCTCGGCGGCGATCTGCTTCCTGCTGACGGTGGCCGGCTCGCCGCTGGTGCTCAATGTCTTCAGCGCCTGGGCGGGCGACGCGGCGACCGGCTTCGTCGCCTCCTTGAGCTTCCTCACCCATTTCCAGGACATCATGAAGGGCGTGCTCGACCTGCGCGATCTGGTCTTCTTCCTCTCGGTCATCGCGCTCTTCCTGTTCGCCAATTGGGCGGCGGTCGAGCGCGTGAAGGGGGCGTGAGGCGATGGCGGGCGCCCCCTTCACCATCCGGCAGCAGATCCGCCGGCCCGGCGGCTGGATCGTCGCGATCCTGGTCGCCGCCGTGCTGTTCGTCGCACTCAACGCCGCGCTCCGGCCGGTCGGCGGCATCCGGCTCGACCTGACGGAGGAGCGGCTCTTCACGCTGTCGGACGGCACGCGCGAGATGCTGGCCGACCTCGAGACGCCGGTCGAACTCACCCTCTACCTCTCGCCCGACCTGCCGCAGGAGGCGCCGGCCTACGGCCCCTTCGCGCAGCGCGTGCGCGACCTGCTGGCCGAACTGTCGGAGGAGGCCGGCGGCACGGTCACGCTGGAGCGGGTCGAGGTCACCCCCTTCTCGCCGCAGGAGGATGCGGCGGTCGAGGCGGGCCTGCGCGGCCTGCGCCTCTCCGCCGACGGCGACAAGTACTATTTCGGCCTCTTGGCCCGCACCGCGCCCGCCGACCCGGAGGCCGAGACCTTCCGGGTCGCGCTGCCGCTGTTCCAGCCGGAGCGCGCGCGCTTCCTGGAATATGACGTCGCCAAGATGATCCACCGGCTGCAGAACCCCGAAAAGCCGGTGGTCGGCGTCGTCTCGGGCACGGAGGTCTTCGGCAATTTCCAGCAACGCCTGCAGGGCGGAAACCCCGAGCCCTGGGCGATCATCCCGCACATGCAGGACTTCTTCCAGGTCGAGCGGCTGTGGCAGCGCAAGGATTTCCGTCGGGTCGAGCCCGACGTGCTGGCGATCATCCACCCGAGCGGCCTCAATGAGCGCATGCTCTACGAGATCGACCAGTATCTGATGGAAGGCGGCAAGGCGCTGCTGTTCCTCGATCCCTGGCACGAGACGGCGATCCAGGGCAGCCGCATGGGCGGGCTGCTCGCGGTCGATACCGAGAGCGATTTCGAGCCCTTCCTCTCCCATTGGGGTCTGGAGATCCCGAAGGGCCATGTGGTGGGCGACCGCACCATGGGCCGGCGGGTCAATGTCGGCACCGACGAGGACCCGACGGTCGCCCCCTATGTCGGCTGGCTAGAGCCGAAGCCGATGCATCTCAACCCGACGCATCCGCTGACCCAGGACGTCAACGCGATGCTGATCCCGACGCCGGGTGAGATCCGGCTTTCGGAGGATTCGCCGCTTACGATGGAGCCCCTGATCCGCACCAGCCCCGAGGCGATGCGGATCGATACCGACAAGCTGGCCCCGCCGGACGCGCTCACGCTGCTGGACGAGTACGAGCCGCTGGGCGAGCCCTTGGTGATCGGCGCGCGGCTGACCGGACGGACCCGCAGCGCCTTCCCCGAGGGCAATCCGGACCCGGACCACGAACGTCCGGCGCATCTGGCCGAGAGCGGCGAGCCGCTCGACCTCATCCTGATCGCGGATTCGGACATGCTGGTCGATCGCTACTGGGTGCGCGAGCAGCCGACGCAGGATGGCGGCTCGACCTTCGTGCCGGTCACCGACAACGGCGCCTTCCTGGTGAACGCGCTCGACTATCTGTCGGGCTCGGACGCGCTGATCTCGCTCCGGAGCCGGGGTACCGGCAAGCGGCCCTTCGACGTGATCCACGATATCCGCCGCGAAGCCGAGCAGGAGTTCCGCACGCGCGAGCGTCGGCTGCGCGAGGAGATGGCGGCCCTGGAGGAGAAGCTGGGCCAGGTCCGCGACGGCGCGGCCGGGCCGGAGATTCTGGAGGGCCGCAGCCCGGCCGCGGCGGTCGACGCCTTCACCGCCGAGCTGGTCGAGACCCGCAAGGCGCTGCGCGCCGTCACCTTCAAGCTGCGCGAGCGGGTGGAGCGCCTGGAGGCGCGGATCGAGTTCCTCAACATCGCGGCGATCCCGCTGGCGCTGACCGCCTTCGCGCTGGTGCTGGGGTTGGTGCGCCTGCGCCTCAGACGCCGGACATAGGATCGACGGTCCGCATCAGCCGGTCGGCCGCCTGGCGGGCGTAGCGCAGCATCAGCGCCTTGCGGCGGGCCGCGTTCATGCTGCCCTCGGCCGCCGGCCGCTCGATCGAGGCGCCGTAGGCGTCGGCGATGACCAGCCCGACCTCCTCCGGCAGCACATCGACCGGGAACCCCACCGGCACCGCGAAAAAGAACCGGTCGCAGAAGGGCAGGTAGTCGAGCCACTTGCGGTCGGCCCGGAAATCCTCGATCCCCGACTTCACCTCCAGGATCGTCACGGTTCCGGAGCGGTCGAGCGCCATGATGTCGGCCCGCCGGCCGGTCTTCAGGATCACCTCCAGGAGGCAGGCCTCGCCGCGCTCGCGGAACAGCCGCACGGCGCCGCGGGTGACGGCGTCGGTGGCGTCGGGCCGGGCGTCGAAGGGCATCTCGCTCATGGCATCGCGTCTGCGGTCGTTCCGGGGTGGCACCGGGGGGCGTTCAGCCTCTAGACTATCGCGCGAGGGGCACGATTGTCAGGCGGCGCGTGGCGGCCGCCCGGGACGGATCGGGTAAAGGGGACTATCCATGAAGAAGCTGTTGATCGGGGCGGGGGTCCTGGTGGTCGTGGCGGCCGTCGGGATCTTCGTGCTGGTGTCGAACCTGGATTCGGTGATCAAGCAGGCGATCGAGACGGTCGGCCCCAAGGTCACCCAGGCCGACGTCACGGTCGAGGAGGTGACGCTGGATCTGGCCGACGGCGCGGCCGAGATCCGCGGGCTGCATCTCGGCAATCCGGCGGGCTTCCAGACCAAGCGCGCGATGAATCTGGGGCTCGTCAGCGTGCGGATCGACACCGACACGGTGACCAGCGACGAGATCGTCATCCACGAGGTGGTGATCGACGCCCCGCAGATGACCTACGAGGTCGGCGATCCGCGGAGCAACTTCCAGCGGCTGCAGCAGAACGTCGAGGATTTCATCGCGCGCAATGCCGGCGGCACCGGCGAATCGGGCGGCGGCCAGGAGAGCGAGACGGCGGACGGGTCCGCGCAGCCGAAGCTGATCATCGAGAATCTCTATGTCCGCAATGCGGAGGTCGGCGTCAGCGCGCCCTTCCTGCAGGGCCGCGACGTCGGCACCCGCATCCCGGAGATCCATCTGACCGGCATCGGCCAAGGCAGCGGCGGTGCGACGCCCGCGGAGGTCGCGGCGCTGGCGCTGGATGCGATCACCGAACGGGTGATCGGCGCCGTCGGGAAGCTCGACCTCAAGGGCATGATGGACGGGGCCGCCGGCGCGCTGCGCGAGGGCGCGGAAGGCGCGCTCAAGGATGGCGATGCCGGCAAGGCCGTCGAGGATGCGGGCAAGGCGGTCGAGGAAGGGCTCGGCGGCGCGCTGAAGGGCCTGACCGGCGACTGACGGGGGGTGTCCGTCTAGAACCCGTCCGGCTTGCGCCAGGCGACCGCGCCGCGGCACTCGTAGACCGGGCGGCGGTGCCGGCGCGCGCGCACCTCCTCGCGGTCGAGGATGGCGATGTTCTCGATCTCGACCGGGTCGAGCGCCTTGCCGACCGCCCAGGCGAGCCGCACGTCGTGGCCGTCCGCATTGATCGGGTCGGACCGGGTCGACGGGTCGCCGCGCTCGTCGAGATGCATCAGGATCCGGTCGGCGAGGCGCGGATGCGCACGGCAGACGCTGTCGGCGCTCGCCCGGTCGGGCAGGTCGATCTCGGCCACCACCGTGCGGATCGTCTCGCCGGTCCGGCTCGGCAGCGCCGGCGCCATGATCGGCGGGGTGATCAGGGTCAAGGGCCCGCTCTGGATCAGATTCCGATCGCTGTCGCCGCCGGAGAGTTCGGGGACCGCATCGCCGAGCGTGAAGATCATGAAGCCCGGCACCGCGAGCGCGGCGCTCAACAGGGCGGCGGCGACGAGGTATTCGGTACGCATCGACTGGGCCCACATCCTTCCTTCGGTAGCGCCGCCGCCATGGCCGGGGCCCCGTTCGGACGATCTGGTCGCGTCCGCTTCATCCGGGGTCCGGCGGTAGGCCGGTCGCTTTGCGTCCCGCCGTTTCCGGCGGTTTGCCTTTTCGGGTCGGGGGCCGTCGGCCCGCCTGCCCGGCGATGGGTACCAGTACACCGCAAACGCCCGGCCGGCGCAGTGACCGGAATCACAGGAAAACGGGGCCGTTCCGGTCTTTCATCGCCGCATCGGCGCGCTTGACCGATGCGCCCTCGAGGGCCAAAAGGCCGCGTGCGCCCCAACCCGCGCAGATTGAAGGAACCGATTCCATGCAAGCGTCTTTCCTCACGGCCCTCGCCGTCGCCCTTCTCCTGCAGGCGCCGGCAGCGGCGCGGGCGGACCAGAAGGCGCCGGCCGGCGATGTCGAGCGGCTGCACCGCCTCTTGAGCGCCGAGACCCTGACCGACCGGCGGGAGCTCGCGCTCAAGGATCCGGTCTATGCCGGCGAGCGGCTGCGTACCGGCCCGGAGGGCCGCGCGGTCGTGCAGCTGGCCGACGGGGCGACGCTGACCCTCGGCGAGGCGGCCGTCGTCAGCCTCGATTCGCTGATCTACGACCCCGCGAGCGGCACCGGCTCGGGCCGGATCGCGGTGCTGCACGGGGCCTTCCGGATGGTCTCCGGCGCGCTCGGCAAGACCGGCGCGATCACGCTCGAGACGCCGATCGCCACCATCGGAATACGCGGCACGGACTTCTGGGGCTATCAGGAGGGCAGCTCGCTCTCCGTCGTGCTGCTCGACGACGGGCGGGTCGACATCCGAACCGCCGGCGGCCAGATCACGCTGGACGCGCCGCGCGACGGCATCGTCATCACCGACCCCAATGCCCAGCTCCCGGCCGAACCGCAGAGCTGGGAGCAGGAACGCATCGACCGCGCCTTCGAGACGGTCGCCTTCCCCGAATAGCAGACCGCGTCGCGCCTATGGGCGCGGCGAAACGGTTGCGAGGATGGGGGAGGGGAAGTGGCGCGCCCGGCAGGATTCGAACCTGCGACCTCCGCCTTCGGAGGGCGGCGCTCTATCCAGCTGAGCTACGGGCGCTTGGTTGACCCGCTCTATAACGAAGCCGACGGCGCTTGGCCAGAATGAAGTTGGCCGGCCCTGCGGCAGCCGCCGGCAAAAAAACGCCGGCCACGGAAGCCGCGGCCGGCAAGGGGCTGGATCAAGAGGAACCAGAGAACAGGGAACAGGGTACGCAACGCAACGGGCGGGCCAGAACGGTCCGAACGCCGGCCCCGCTGTCAGAGGGCCAGCAGGGCCAGCGCCAGGGCGACCGCCGCGACGGCGGTGAGCGCGCCGTAGCTGCCGGCGGGCCAATCGGTGAAGAAGTCGCTCGTCATCCGCATCGTCGAACCTCCCCTCGGTCGTCCGGTCCGGGGGATGGGGGGACGGCCGTCTCTCCCAAGCGGCCGGGGCCCCATGAACGCCCCCAGGCGGGTATCGAATGATGGAGGCATCCTAGCGGCGCGCCGCGGGGCCGCGCTGTGCCCACGGTCACAGAAGGGGTTTTTTTGTCGCCGCCCCTCCCGGGAGCGGCGGGAAATCCCGATGTTTCAGAGGCTTGACGCGGACATGAAAACGCCCGCCGGATCGCTCCGACGGGCGTTTCGCCGAGTGGGGCGCCCCGTTTCCCGTGCCGCCCGGCCCCGGATCAAACCCCCCGGTCGGTCCCGGGGCGCGGGCGTTTCGTCACGGGGACCGGAAGCGGCCCTCCCTGGAAGGCGACCCTAGTCCCGATTGCCTAGAACTGGGCCGACTCGGTGCTCTCGGCCATCGCGGTGGTGGCGCTGAGGCCGCCCGCGGTGGCGTTGTTGACGGCGTCGAAGTAGCTGACGCCGACCTCGTGCTGGTGGCGGGTCGCGGAGAAGCCGTTGGCCTCGGCCGCGAACTCGGCCTGCTGCAGCTCGGAATAGCCGGCCATGCCGCGCTCCTTGTAGGCCCGCGCCAGCTCGAAGGTGGCGTAGTTCAGGCTGTGGAAGCCGGCCAGCGTGATGAACTGGAACTTGTAGCCCATCGCGCCCAGCTCGCGCTGGAACTTCTCCATCGTGGCCTGATCGAGATGCTTCGCCCAGTTGAACGACGGCGAGCAGTTGTAGGCCAGCATCTGGTCCGGATATTCCTTGCGGATAGCCTCGGCGAACTTCTTCGCGTCCTCGAGATCGGGGGTCGAGGTCTCCATCCACAGAAGGTCGGCATAGGGCGCGTAGGCGAGCCCGCGGGCGATGCCCATCTCGACGCCGCCGGTGATGCGGTGGAAGCCCTCGACCGTGCGCTCACCGGTCAGGAACTGCGCGTCGCGCTCGTCGACGTCGGAGGTCATCAGGCGGGCCGCTTCCGCGTCCGTGCGGGCCATGATGATGGTGGGCACGCCCATCACGTCGGCCGCGAGGCGGGCCGAATTGAGGTTGCGCACCGCCTGCTGCGTCGGCAGCAGCACCTTGCCGCCCAGATGGCCGCACTTCTTCTCGGAGGCCAGCTGGTCCTCGAAATGGACGCCCGCGGCGCCGGCCTTGATCATCGCCTTCATCAGCTCGAAGACGTTGAGCGGCCCGCCGAAGCCGGCCTCGGCGTCGGCCACGATCGGCGCGAACCAGTCGATGTCGTCGGTCTCGACGCCCTGCAGCTGCTCCATCGTCTGGATCTGGTCCTGGCGCTGGAAGGCGTTGTTGATGCGCTCCACCACCTGCGGGACGGAGGAGACCGGATAGAGCGACTGGTCGGGATACATCTGGCCCGCATTGTTGGCGTCGGCCGCGACCTGCCAGCCGGAGAGGTAGATCGCCTTCAGCCCGGCGCGCACATGCTGGACCGCCTGGCAGCCGGTGAAGGCGCCGAGCGTGTTGATGAAGGGCTCGTCATGCAGGCTCTTCCAGAGCTTCTCCGCGCCCATCTCGGCCAGCGTGTGGCGGATCTGGACGGAACCGCGCAACTCGCGCACCTCCTTCATGCTGTAGTCGCGGCGCGTCGTCGCCCAACGATCCGGCGCGTAGTCCGGCGCCGGCCAGTCCTCGCCGCCCTCGGGCGTGGGTTCCCAATGGTAACCGGGGGTCATGCTGTCCATCGTCGTCACTCCATCGTCTTGATCGGCGCGCCGGGCATCGGGTGTCGTCCCGCCCTTCCGCTCGATATGTGAAGGCTTTACAAACTGCTTTACAAAGCCCTGGGCGCTTTCCTCCGGCCGCGCCTTGTTCGCGGCGCGGCGCCATTACCTCCCTGATACTGCGGGTTCGCCGCGCTGCACAATGGGTTTCCGACGTGACAGGGATGGACAGGAAGTCGGTAAATTGTTTACAAAATGAAAATCTTGTAAATCGCGACCCGGCGGAACGATGGCGACAGAGGCTTCAAGCAAGGGAAAATCGGGCAAGGCGGCGCCGAAGGGCGGGCCGAAGATCGGCGCCAAGATCCGCCGGCTTCGGCGCGAACAGGGCCTGACCCAGGCGCAGCTCGCCGAGCAGCTCGGGGTCAGCGCCTCCTATCTGAACCTGATCGAGCACAATCGCCGCAAGCTGACGACCGACCTGCTGCTGGCGCTGGCCGAGCAGTTCGCGCTCGATTTCGCGACGCTCGCCGAGGACGACGAGAGCCGGCTCTACAGCGACGTGATGGACGCCTTCGGCGACCGGCTGTTCGAGGAGGTGGAGCTCACCAACACCGACGTGCGCGAATTGGTGGGGGCGAGCCCGCAGGCCGCACGGGCGCTCTTGACCCTCTACGACGCCTATCACAAGACGCTGATGGACGCCCGCTCGCTCGCCGCCAGCGTCGCCGACGAGGAGGGCGGCGAAGGGGTCGCCTTCTCCGCGCTGGCGCCGGCCGATCTGATCTCCGACATGATCCAGGAGAACCAGAACTTCTTCCAGGATCTGGAGCATGAGGCCGACCGGGTGCGGCGCGAGGTGAAGATGGCCGGCGGCACGGTCGCCCATGATGCGAGCGCGCTGTCGTGGGAGCGGATGGCCGACTATCTGATCGAGGCGCATGGCGTGCGCACCGTCTTCGCCACGCCCGAGACGCCCGGCGAGGCCGGCATCGCCCGGCGCTTCGACCGCAAGACCCGGGCGCTCACCATCTCGGCCCGGCTCGACGGGCAGGGGCGCGCCTTCCAGCTCGCCCACCAGATCGGCCAGCTCTCGGCCGCGCCGGTGGTGGAGATGCTGCTGACCGAGAACCGCATCAAGGAGCCGCAGGCGCGCGCGCTCGGGCGCGTCGCGCTCGCCAACTATTTCGCGGCCGCGCTGCTGATGCCCTATGAGGAGGTGCTGGCCGCCGCGCGCCAGACCCGCTACGACATCGAGCTGCTGCAGCACCAGTTCAACGCCAGCTTCGAGCAGGTGTGCCACCGCTTGACCAGCCTCAACCGGCCGGGCCAGGCGGGCATTCCCTTGCACATGCTGCGCGTCGACACGGCCGGGAACATCTCCAAGCGCTTCACGCTCTCCGGCCTCCCGATCCCGCGCCACGGCGGAGCCTGCGCGCGCTGGAACGTCTATGCGGCCTTCCTCAATCCCGGCGTGATCCAGGCCCAGGTCTCGAAGCTGCCGGAGGGGCAGGCCTATTTCTGCGTCGCCCGCACGGTCCGGAAGGGCGGCGTCGGCCACGGCGCGCCCAGCTTCTTCCAGTCGATCGGCCTCGGCTGCGACCTGCGCTACGCGCGCGAGATGATCTATGCCGACGATGTCGATCTGGAGAACCCGGCGCGCTTCGGCGAGATCGGCGTGGCGTGCCGCATCTGCGAGCGCATGGACTGCGCCCAGCGCGCCTTCCCGCCCGTCCATCTGCGCTTCACGGTCGACGAGAATTTGCGCGGCGCCAGCCCCTACACCGCCCCCGGCTGGCCCTGGCACCACGAACGGCCGGGGCCGACGCGGTGATGGTTTTCCCTCCCCCTCGAGGGGGGAGGGTCAGGGAGGGGGTGAGCGCGCCCCGAAGGCGCGCATGAAACAACCATCCCGGCGCGTCCGCGCCGGGGCGATCCTCAAGGGATCGCGCACCCCCATCCACCCTTCCCCCCTCAAGGGGGAAGGCTTTTCCAGGAGCCGCCCTCGCCCTTCGAGACGCCGGCCCGCGGCGGGTCCTCAGGGTAAGGCTTCGTGCCTGAAGTGGGGCGAGGTCTCATCCAAAGGGGACCAAGTCCGTGGCAGCACGAACAGATCCCCGGGTCACGCCCGGGGATGACGTGGATGGAACAGGAGAGAGGCGTCATGGCCGGGCCATGACCCGGGCCATCTCTCGCGACCGGGCAGGGACGGTCTACGCCGTCTCCTGCTCCCGGCGGCGGCGGTCGCGCTTGCGTTCGTGGGGATCGAGGATGGCCTTGCGCAGGCGGATGGATTTGGGCGTGACCTCGACGCGCTCGTCATCCTCGATATAGGCGAGCGCCTCTTCCAGCGTGCGGCGGATCGGGTTGGTGAGCTTCACCGCATCGTCCTTGCCGGCGGCGCGGATGTTGGTGAGCTGCTTGCCCTTCAGCGGGTTCACCTCGAGGTCCTGGCCCTTGTTGTGCTCGCCCAGGATCATGCCGGGATAGACGGCCTCGCCGGCGCCGATGAAGAGGGGCCCGCGCTCCTCCAAATTCCACAGCGCGTAGGCGACGGACGTGCCCTGCTCGGCCGAGATCAGCACGCCCTCGCGCCGGCCGGGGATCGCGCCCTTGTAGGGCGCGTAGCCGGTGAAGAGGCGCGAGATGATGCCGGTGCCCCGGGTGTCGGCCAGGAACTCCCCCTGATAGCCGATCAGGCCGCGCGACGGGATCTCGAAGGCGAGCCGCGTTTTGCCGCCGCCCGACGGGCGCATTTCCTTCAATTCGCCCTTGCGCAGGCCGAGCTTCTCGACGACGACGCCGGAATAGTCCTCGTCGACGTCGATCTGCACCTCTTCCATCGGCTCCAGCGTCTCGCCGTCCTCGCCCTTCTGGAAGAGCACGCGCGGCGGGCCGACGGTGAGCTCGAAGCCTTCGCGCCGCATGGTCTCCAACAGCACGCCGAGCTGCAGCTCGCCGCGCCCCGCGACCTCATAGGCGTCGCGATCCTCGGTCTCCGAGATGCGCAGGGCGACATTGCCCTCCGCCTCGCGCTTCAGGCGGTCGCCGATCATCCGGCCGGTCAGCTTGTCGCCCTCGCGGCCGGCCAGCGGGCTGTCATTGACGGAAACCGTCATCGCCATGGTCGGCGGCGAGATCGGCCGGGCGGGAATCGCCTCGCGCACGCCGAGCTCGCCGATCGTATCCGCGACCGTGGTCTTGCCGAGGCCGGCGACACAGACGATGTCGCCCGCCTCCGCGCGTTCGACCGGCACCCGGTCGAGGCCCCGGAAGGCGAGCAGCTTGGTCAGCCGCGCGCGCTCCAGCGGCTTGCCGTCGCGGGCCAGCGTCTGGACCGTCTGGTTCATCGAAACGGCGCCGGATTCGATCCGGCCGGTCAGGATGCGGCCCAGGAACGGGTCGTATTCCAGCGTGGTGACCAGCATGCGGAAGGGACCCTCGGGGTCGGCCACCGGCGGGCCGACGCGGTCGCGCACGGTCTCGAACAGCGGCAGCATGCTCTCGCGCGGATCGTCGAGCTCGCGCGCCGCCCAGCCTTCCTTGGCGGACGCGTAGAGGACGGGGAAATCGAGCTGGTCCTCGTCCGCGTCGAGCGCGGCGAACAGATCGAAGACCTGGTCCACCACCCAGTCGGGGCGCGCGTCGGGCTTGTCGACCTTGTTGACGACGACGATCGGCTTCAGGCCCAGCGCCAGCGCCTTCATGGTGACGAACTTGGTCTGCGGCATCGGCCCCTCGGCCGCGTCGACCAGCAGGAGCGCGCCGTCGACCATGGAGAGGATGCGCTCCACCTCGCCGCCGAAGTCGGCGTGGCCGGGGGTGTCGACGATGTTGAGGCGCAGCCCCTCCCAATCGACCGAGGTGCATTTGGCGAGGATGGTGATGCCGCGCTCGCGCTCCAGGTCGCTCGAATCCATCGCGCGCTCGGCCACGGCCTGGTTGGCGCGGATCGCGCCCGACTGCTGCAGCAGCCGGTCGACCAGCGTGGTCTTGCCATGATCGACATGGGCGATGATCGCGATGTTGCGCAAGGCGTCGGCCGTGCGCGCGGTGCTGTCCGGCATAGTGGGGTCCTTCGAGATCCGGGCCGGCCCGAAAAAGGCGTCCGGCGCGGCGCTGCTATACGCGCCTGCGCGGCCTATAGCAATGGGCGGCGGGGGCGCCACCAGCCTTCAGGGCTTCCCATTGCCCTGGAAGCTCGCGCAAGATGCATTGTCATTCCGGACGGCGCGCCCGCGTCGATCCGGAATCCAGAGCCACCCGCTCCGCCGGTGCGCGACACCCTGGATTCCCGCTTTCGCGGGAACGACGGAGACCATATCGTATTTCCGAGACATCGGCCGGGCCGCCGATTCAATGTGCTCCGTCCGGTCCCGCGCGCACCCCCACCCCGACCCTTGCCCCTTGAGGGAGGAAGGGTGAACGCCCCTTCTTGGTCCATGCCCAACGTTCGGGAGATGGCCGGATCGAGCCCGGCCATGACGGGAATCCGTCTGCACGGATCCGTCATCCCCGGACGGGGCACCTGTCAGGCGGCGTCGCGCAGCACGAGGTGGACGCGCACCACGCCCGGATCCTCCGGCGTCTCGTGCGCGGTGAAGCCGAGGTCGCGGCACATGTCGAGCATCGGGCGGTTCTCCTTCAACACGTCGCCGACCAGCGCCCCGATGCCCGCCGCGCGGGCGTAGTCGATCAGCCGGTTCATCAGCGCGTAGCCGAGCCCCTGCCCCTTCACGTCGCGGCGCAGCAGGATGGCGTATTCCGCCTCCTCCAGGTCGGCGTCTGCGAAAAGCCGGGCGACGCCCGAGATGTGCTCGCTGTTGTCCGCCTCCTCGCCGGAAATGGCGACGAAGGCCATCTCGCGCGCGTAGTCGATCTGGGAGAGACGCGCGGCGAGCTGGTCCGGCAGCCCCTTCATCGGATGCAGGAAGCGGAAGCGGATATCCTGCGGGTCGCAGCGGTCGACCAGCTCCTTCAGCCCGTCCTTATCCTCCGGCCGCACCGGCCGCACGCGGACCGCGCTGCCGTCGCGCCGCGCGATCTCGCCCTCCAGCTCGCGCGGATAGGGGCGGATGGCGAGACGGCTGTGCGCCGGCCGGTCATCCGCCGCCACCCGGATGCGCGCGTCGAGCGCGACGACGCCGTGGCTGTCGGCGATCAGCGGGTTGATGTCGAGCTCCTTCACCTCCGCGAAGTCGATCGCGATCTGCCCGACCCGGATCAGCACGCGGCGGATCGCCGCCAGATCAGCCGGCGGCTCCGCCCGGTAGCCGCGCAGCAGGCGGAAGACCTGGGTCTCCTCGATCAGGCTCTGGGCCAGCACGTCGTTGAGCGGCGGGAGCCCGGTCGCCGTGTCGCCGACGACCTCCACCTCCTTGCCGCCGCGGCCGAAGAGGACGACGGGCCCGAACTGCGAATCCTCGTTCAGCCCCACGATCAGCTCGTGCCCGCCCGGGCGGCGGATCATCTCCTGCACGGTCACGCCCGCGATCCGCGCCTTCGGATAGTCGCGGCGCAGGCGCTCCAGCATCTGTTCGGTCGCCTCACGCACCTGCTCGGGCGTCGTCAGGTTGAGCACCACGCCGCCGACATCCGACTTGTGGGTGATGTCGTCGGACAGCACCTTGACCGCGACCAGATCGCCCATCTTGAAGCCGCGCGCGACCATGTAGGCCTCGTCCGGGTCGCGGGCGCTGTAGGTGCGCGCGATGGGGATGTCGTAGGCGTCGAGCACGCGCTTGGCCTCGAGCTCGCTGAGCCATTCGCGCCCCTCGGCGAGCGCGCCGTCGATGATGCGGCGCGCCGCCTCGCGGTCCGGCTCCTCGCCCTGGCCGTCGATATTGGGCGGCGCCTGCATCAGCATCGCCTGGTTCCGGTTGTAGCGCACCACATGCATGAAGGCGCGCACCGCCTCTTCGGCCGTGTTGTAGGTCGGGATGCGCGCTTGCGTGAAGCGCCGGCGCGCCTCGCGCGCGGCCGCGTCGCCGAGCCAGTTGGTCAGCACCGGCTTGTGCTTCTTCGGCAGGGCCGCGATGACGGCCTCGGCCGCCTCGGTCGAGTTCGCGATCGCTTGCGGGCAGTTGATCACCAGCACCGCGTCCGACGCCTTGTCCTCGAGCAGCGCCTGCAGCGCGTCGCGATAGCGCGTGCCCGGCGCGTCGCCGATGATGTCGACCGGATTGCCGTGGCTCCAGGTCGGCGGCAGGGCGGCGTCGAGGCGCGCCACCGTCTCCGGCGCGATCTCGGCGAGGCGGCCGCCGAGCTGCATCAGCGCGTCGGTCGCCAGCACCCCGATGCCGCCGCCGTTGGTCAGGATCGCCAGCCGGTCGCCGATGCTCTCGCCGACGCGGCGCAGGTCGGAGGAGAGCGTCTGCACCGCGTCGAACAGCTCCTGCATGTCGTAGACGCGCAGCATGCCGGCGCGGCGGATGGCCGCGTCATAGACCGTGTCGGCCCCGGCCAGCGCGCCGGTATGGCTGCTGGCCGCCGCCGCCCCTTCGGCGAAACGCCCGGCCTTGATGACGACCACGGGCTTGGTGCGCGCGGCCGCGCGGGCGGCCGACATGAACTTCCGCGCGTCCCCGATCGCCTCGACGTAGAGCAGGATGGCCCGCACCGTCGGGTCGCGCGTCAGATGGTTCAGCATGTCGCCGAAATCGACGTCGATCTTGTCGCCCAGGCTGACCAGGTGCGAGAAGCCGATGGCCCGGCTCGCCGCCCAGTCGACGACGGCGGTCAGCATCGCGCCGGACTGCGAGATGAAGGCGAGGTCGCCGGCCGGCGGGGTGATGTGGGCGAAGCTCGCATTGATGCCGCTGCCCGGCACCATCAGCCCCAGCACGTTGGGGCCGAGCAGGCGCATCGGGCCGGCCGCCTCCAGGACCGCCTTGCGCCGGGCGTGGCCGACGCCGTCGCCCGCCCCCTCGCCGAAGCCGGCGGTGATGATGCAGGCGGCCTTGCAGCCCTTGGCGCGCAGATCGGCCACCACCCCCGCCACGGCATCCGCGGGCGTGGCGACGATGGCGAGTTCCGGCACCTCCGGCAGGCTCGCGACATCGGGCCAGGCATAGACGCCGCCGATCGAATGGTGCTTCGGATTGACCGGCATGATCGGGCCCTCGAACCCGCCGGCCATCAGATTGTGCGCCAGCACCGCGCCGACCGAGCCGTCGCGGTTCGACGCGCCGATCAGCGCGATCGACCGCGGATTGAAGAAGGAGTCGAGGTCACGCAGCGACATGGATCAGGGACCCTCCCGAAGCGCCTCCCGGTACGCTTGGGTCGTTTCCTCTCCGAAACAGCAGAATGTCACTTTTGTTATCGTTTCGAGATGCGGGCTCCGCGCCACCGTGCCGACCGCGATCCGCGCGGCGCGGTCGGCGGGGAAGCAGAAGATGCCGCAGGAGATCGCCGGGAAGGCGATCGTGCTGCAGCCCGCCGCTGCGGCGAGGTCGAGCGCCGTCGCGTAGCAGCCGGCCAGCAACGCGTCCTCGCCCCGGCCGCCGCCGTGCCAGACCGGACCGACCGCGTGGATCACGTGCCGCGCCGGCAGATCGTAGCCGGCGGTGATCTTGGCCGAGCCGGTCGGGCAACCGCCCAGCGTCCGGCATTCCTCCAAGAGCGCCGGGCCGGCCGCGCGGTGGATCGCGCCGTCGACCCCGCCGCCGCCCAGCAGGCTCTCGTTGGCCGCGTTGACGATCGCATCGACGGCGAGGCGCGTGATGTCGCCGTCGACGACCTCCAGCTTGCCTGCGTCCGTCTCGTGGGCGCTCATGGTTTGCCTCCCGGGCCTTTCAGCGGCGCGTCCTCAGGCCTCCTCGGCATCCGCCTCGCGCGAGGCCAGGATGCGCTCGGCCGTCGCGGCGGCGCGCGCCGGGCCGCAGCCCTTCTCGTCGGCCAGTTTCATCGACGCCTCGATCATGCGCGCGGCCTCGTCCGGGCTGCCCCAGCGCGCGACCTTGGCCCACTTGTCCTTCTCCAAATCCTTGTAGTGGGTGAAGAAGTGGGCGATCTGGTCGAGCAGGATCTGCGGCAGGTCGCGATAGCCGGTGATGTCCTCGTAATACGGGTGCAGCTTGTCGTGCGGCACGGCCAGGATCTTCTCGTCCTGGCCGCTCTCATCCTCCATCAGCATGACGCCGACGGGGCGCGAGCGCACGATGCAGCCCGGCACCACCGGCACCTGGCCGACCACCAGCACGTCGATCGGGTCCCCGTCGCCGCACAGCGTGTGTGGGATGAAGCCGTAGTTCGCCGGATAGACCATCGCCGTGTGCAGGAAGCGGTCGACATAGAGCGCGCCCGAATCCTTGTCGAGCTCGTACTTCACCGGGTCGGCGCCGAGCGGCACCTCGATGATGACGTTGATGTCGTGCGGCGGGTTCACGCCGCAGGTCACGAGGTTGATGTTCATGGCCCGGGCCCTTCTTCCAACGCGGGGCAGGCGACCTGCGCCCGCCGAGGGTTGATTTTGTTGCACTGCAACATGGCGATTCCGGCGCGCCGTCGCAAGCGAATTTGCCGCGCGGCCCCACTCTATCGAGTCTCGGGTCTGCGGGCCATGAGATAGAGCAGCAGAAGCAGCCCGGGCACCGCCAGCAGCGCGGTCGCGGCGAAGAACACCGGCCAGCCGAGGGCTTCGGCGAGGAATCCGCTGCCCGCCGCCATCAGCGAGCGGCCCTGCGCCATCACCGAGGTGAGCAGCGCGTATTGCGTCGCCGTGAAGCGCGCGTCGCACAGCGCCGAGAGATAGGCGACGAAGGCGGCCGAGCCGAGCCCGCCGGCGAAATTGTCGACCGCGATCGCGACCGTCAGCACCTCGATGTCCTGCCCCGCGAGCGCGAGCCAGGTGAAGGCGAGGTTGGTCAGCGCCTGCGCCGCCCCGCCGATCATCAACGCCGGATAGAGGCCGAAGCGCCGCACCATCAGGCCGCCGCCGACCACCCCCAGGATGGTGGCGACGAGGCCGAAGAGCTTGGTCACCGCCGCGATCTCCGCGCCGGAGAAGCCGATATCGACATAGAAGGGGTTCGCCATCGCGCCGCCGATCGCGTCGCCGAACTTGTAGAGCAGCGCGAAGACCAGGATCGCGACCGCGTCGCGGCGGGAGAGGAACTCGCGGAACGGGTCGATGACGGCGGCGGTCAGCTCGCGCTTCCAGCCGCGGTTCGGTCCGGCCAGGATCTCGTCGGCCGCCTCGGTCTCCGGTTCCGGCGCCCAGAGCACGGCCGCCATCCCGATGAGCACGGTCGCCGCCATCGCCGCGAAGACCACCGGCCAGCCGACGAAGTCGCTGAGCCCGATCGCGCCGGCGCCGGCGACCAGCCCGCCGACCCGCCAGCCGAGCTGCGTCGCCGCCGCGCCGGCGCCCTGCTCGTCGGCCTTCAGGAGCTCGATGCGGATCGCGTCGACGACGATGTCCTGGCTCGCCCCCAGGAAGCCGACGGCGAGCGCGAGGAGCGCCACCAGCTCGGGCCGCTCCGCCGGATCGGCGAGGCCGAGCGCCACGATCGCGCCCGCGAGCGCGAGCTGCACCGGCACCGCCCAGCCGCGACGCCGGCCCAGCCGGCGGAAGAAGGGCGGCGGCTTCGCCCGGTCCAGCACCGGCGCCCAGACCACCTTCCAGGCATAGGGCAGCGCCACCAGCCCGAACAGCCCGATCGCCGCCAGATCGACCCCAAGCCGCGCCAGCCAATAGCCCAGCGTCGAGACGATCAGCACGTAGGGCAGGCCGCTCGCCATGCCCATCGCCAGGATCGCCAGCACCCGCCGGTCGGCGTAGAGCGCGGCCGCGCCGAGCCAGCCGGGGCGGGCGCGGCGGCCGGGCGCGTCGATGTCGTCGGGGGCGCTGGGCGGGCTCATGATCCGGCCACGTTATCCGGATTCGGGGGCCGCCGGAAAACCCTTCCGCCGCGGCGTCGGGCGGCTCGACAATGCTGCGCCGCACCCTTACAGTCGCGCCCGCATTTCCAGGGCATCCAGCAGGGAGAGAGTGGCATGACCTTCGAGACGGTCGGGATCATCGGCGCGGGCACCATGGGCTCGGGCATCGCAACCAGCCTGGCCGGCCAGGGCGTCCCGGTGAAGCTGGTCGATACGACCCAGGCGGCGCTGGATCGCGGGCTGGCGGCGGTCCGGAAATTCTACGACCGCGCCGCCGAGAAGGGGAAGATGAGCCCAGACGACGCCGAGGCGGCGATCGCGCGGGTCGATGGCGGTACCGAGCTTTCCCACGTCGCCGGCTGCGAGTTGGTGATCGAAGCGGTGTTCGAGGAGTTCTCGGTCAAGGAGGCGCTCTACGAGACGCTCAACGGCGTGCTGCCGGACGAGGCGGTGCTGGCCACCAACACCTCCGCGCTGAAGGTCTCGGAGCTGGCCGAGGCCTACAAGGACCCGACCCGCTTCCTCGGCCTGCATTATTTCAACCCGGCCGCGATCAACCCGATCGTCGAGGTGGTGCGCGGGGCGAAGACCGACCCGGCGCTGTTCGACCGGGCGCTTGAGTTCTGTCAGCAGACAGCCAAGAAGCCGATCGCCTGCAAGGACCATTACGGCTTCGCCATCAACCGCTTCTTCGTGCCCTACGGCAACGAGGCGGTGCGGCTGATGGACCAGGGCGTCGGCACGCCGGCGCAGATCGACCGGGTGGCGAAGGAATGCCTGGAGGTCGCCGCCGGCCCCTTCATGGTGATGAACCTGGTGAAGCCGAAGATCATGTACCACGCCCAGACCAACCTGAAGCCGCACGGCGCCTTCTACGCGCTGGCCGACAGCCTGGCGGAGAAGGGCGACAGCGACTACGAGTTCGAGATCGACGAGGCGAAGACGGGCGACGCGTCGAACGACCAGCCGATCGCCGACTGGCTGCGCGCCGCCGTCTTCTTCCCCGTGCTGCAGGAGCTGGACGAGGACGTGGCCTCGGCCGCCGACATCGACATGGGCGCGGCGCTGGCGCTGCGCTTCGGCAAGGAGCCCTGCGCGCTGATGGACGAGCTCGGCCGGGACGAGGTGAAGCGCATCGTCTCGCTGGTGACCGACACCTACGGCCACGCCATGCCGAAGAGCCTCGAGCGCGTCGGGAGCCTGCGGAGCTAGCGCGCGCCCGTGGCCGAGAGGGACGGACCCAGCGTCCTGATCGTGGGCGCGGGCCTCGCGGGCGTCGCCTGCGGGCTCGCGCTCGACGATGCCGGCTATCGCGTCCGTCTCCTCGACAAGGGGCGCAAGCCGGGCGGACGGCTCGCCACCCGCACGTCGGGCGGCAGCCCGTCCGGCATGGGCACGGACGCGTCGTTGCGCTTCGACCACGGCGCGCAATACCTCACCGCCCGGGACCCGGACCTTCGCGCGACCCTCGACCGGCTGGTCGAAGGCGGCGGCGCCGCGCTCTGGGACGGGCGCTTCGCCACCCTGTCGCCCGACGGTCTGACGCCCGAGGAGGACCCGCCGCCACGCTATGTCGGCGTGCCGGGGATGAGCCAGATCCCGGGGCTGCTCGCCTTCGATCTCGACCTCGCGCTGGAGGCCGAGCTGGCCCCGCCGAAACGGATGCAGGGCGGCGGCTGGGACCTCGGCGCCTATGGCGATTGCGACATCCTGCTCTCGACCGCGCCGGCCGCGCAGACGGCGGCCCTGCTGGCCGACGCGCCCGCGCTTGCCGCCCGGACAGAAGACGCCGGGTTCGAGCCCTGCCTCGCCGTGATGGCCGGGTTCGACCAGCCGTTCGACCTCGGCGCCGACGGTCTTTTCGTCGAGGATCCGGACGGGCTGCTGGCCTGGGTCGCTGTCAACGGCTCCAAGCCCGGCCGGCCGCGGGAGACCACCTGCCTGACGCTGCACGCGACGCCGGCATGGAGCGCCCGGCAGCTGGAGGAGGACCCGGACGTCGCCAAGCACGGGCCGCTGCGCCGGCTGGGCGAGATCGCGGGCGCGGCGCTCGGCCTCACCCTGCCGGAGCCGAGCTATCTGCGCGGCCATCGCTGGCGCTACGCGCGGGCCACCCGCTTCGTCGCGCCGGCATTCGATCCCGACATCGGCGCGGGCTTCGCCGGCGACTGGGCGCCGCCCGACGGGCAGGGGAACGGCCGGGCGGAGGATGCCTGGCGCTCCGGCCGGGCGCTCGCCGCCAAGGTGCTGGCCGCCACCTGACGGCGCCCCCTTCCCAAGAGCCCCTTTCCATCGTCCCGTTCCGGGACTATCTATAGGAGAGGAGGCCATGACATGGCGGACATCGCGGGCATCGACAATGCGCGCGGGCTGCTCGCCACCTTGAGCGGGCTTGCCCAGGGCACCCGTGCCCCGCTCGCGGAGGCGCTGGCGGCTTCGCGGCCGCAACCGCCGGCCGGCGGCGCGACGGCGGTATCGCCCGGCGCCCCCGACCCGGCCGGGTTCAGCCCCGCGCTGCCCAGCCTGGTGGCGGAACCGCTCAGCTTCCGCGCCGACACCTTCTTCGCCTTCGCCGAACAAGCGCGCGCCACCGCCGACGAGAACCGCGCGGCGCGAGCCGCCGAGGCCGAGGAGAATGAAGAGGAGGAGGACGCGGCCGCGCGCGCGGACCGGGCGGGACCGCTCTCCTCGCAGGATTTCGCGGCGCTGCTCCAGGCCGGGGGCGAGACGACCCCAACCTCGGCCAATGTCGCGGGCAACTTCCTGAACGCCGCCTCGCTGCTCTGAACGACGCCGGATTCGGCCGCGAAGGCCGTTGCCTCCTTTACCGCTCTCTTCCGCACGTTCCGTGCTATTCTGCGCGCTGGAGAGAGGCGGCGACGCGGGCGTTGGCGCACCGTCGCCGCGACATGAAGGGGTGAGGGAAGGAACGGATGGCCGAGGCCACGGTTCTCAACCCCGGTAACATTTTCAACAGCTTGGCGGCGAACGGGACCGGCGAGGCCTCGCCGCTTGCCCGCGCGCTGCGCGCGGCGCTGATCGATCCGCAGACCCGAAACGCGGTCGACGAGGCGCCGTCGGCGACGCAGCCCGGCTTCGCCCTCGACCTGCCGGCGATCGTCTCGCGGCCGCTTACCCTCAATGCCGAGAACGTGCTGCTGCTGGCCGCGCAGAGCGTGACGACGCGGATCGAAAGCCTGCTCGACGAGGTGGACGCGTTGCAGGGCGAGATCCGAACCGCGCTCGACCGCGCCAATCTGGCGAGCGGCAACCCCGCCGGCGCGCTGCTCTCCAGCCTCGATTTCGCGGCCCTCCGCCAGGCGGCGCAACCGGCGGAGGAGGAGGCCGAGGCGGTGGTGATCGCCGCCGGCGCGGCGCGCAACGCGAACGCGGTGCTGGGCGATTTCGGCGTCCGCCCAAAGGAGAAGCCGGTCTTCGGGTCGAGCTTCTCCGGGCTCGCCACCGACGCGAGCCTGCGCACCCAGTTCGAGGGCCGCGTCGCGCTGAGCGAGGGCGAGCGGGTCAGCCTCGCCGATCTGATCCTGGCCGAGACGGCGGCCGGCGGGAACGCCCGCGAGTTCGCCGTGGCGCTGACCGGCGGGCTGCAGGAGGACGGCACGCTGGCCGACGCGCGCGGCAGCCTGGTCGACGACAATGGCGATCCGATCGCCAACGGCACGCTGATCGCGGAGGCCGATCTCGACACCACCTTCTTCGTGGCGGCGACCAACATCCGCGCGCTGGACTATCTTTCCGTGATCGAGCAACGCCAGAGCGGCGGCGTCGACCCGAACGAACGCGGCAGCCTGCGGACCGTCTCCCTCTCCACCAGCCTGGCGCCGCGCGACCGGGTCGAGATCGAGGAGGAGAAGATCCGCGACTTCCGCTTCTTCACCGAATCCGGCACCGCCTTCACCTCGATCCAGCTCGATTTCGAGGGGGTCGACGATGAGGGCGTCACCGAGATCGTCGACGCGATCGCGCAGGGCTATGTCCGCGTCCAGGTGACCGAGACGCTGGACGACGGCTCGGAGAACCAGGCGGTCGTCGATCTGCGGGAATCGAGCGCCAACCGCCTGCAGGCCGACTTCGCCTTCGGCCCGGCGCAGGCCGGGGTCGAGACCACGGGCCTGAAGGTGGAGCTGCGCGCGCTGGACCCCGCCTTCGACATCTCCGGCATATCGATCCGCGCGATACTCGGATAAGGGGTGGGCCGGCCGCCGATCCATGCTAGATAGGCGATAACAGCAACCGCCATCGGATCGGGGTCGAGATGGCCGAACCACGGCTCGGGGCGCGGCGCGCCCTTCCCTTCTGGGGCCTCATCGCGCTTGCCGCGGCGCTCCTCGGCGAACCGGCATCGGGCGTCGGCGACAGCCTGACCGCGGCGCGCCCGACCGGCAACCGCACGGTGGTGGAGGCGCGCGACTATCCCTGGAGCGCGATCGGCAAGGTCAATGTCGCGGTCAGCCAGCGCGGCCACTGCACCGGCGCGCTGATCGGCGAGCGGCTGGTCGTGACCGCCGCCCACTGCCTGTTCTTCCGGGCGACCGGCCGCTGGGTTCCGCCGCAATACGTCCATTTCGTCGCCGGCTGGCAGCGCGACGAGTACGTCGCCCATTCGCGCGCGGCGCGCTACAAGGTCGCGCCCGGCTTCGACGGGGTGCGTTGGTCGGATCCGCTCAACCTGCCGCACGACTGGGCGCTGATCGTGTTGGAGAAGCCGATCGGACGGGAGACGGGCTATCTCGGCTGGCGGGCGCTGGCGCCCGACGCTGAGACGGCGCGGATGATGGAGGAGGAGGCCTTCTCGCTCGCCGGCTATCCGCGCGACCGGGCGCATGCGATCTCGCTCGACGCCGAATGCCGCCTCGTCCAGTTCCTCCGGATCAAGCAGGATCTGCCGCTGCTGCTGGGGCATCGCTGCGCCATCATCGGCGGCGATTCCGGCGCGCCGATCGCGCGGCGCACGCAGGATGGGCTCGAGGTCGTGGCCCTCAACAGCGCCGCCGATCTGCAACTGCCGACGGGGGAGCGGATCAACAGCGCCGTGCCGCTCGCCACCTTCGCCGACGAGATCGCGGCCCTGCTGGCCGATACCGACCCGGCCGGGACGGGCACGCCGTCGGCCCAGGGCCGGGCCGGTCGGATGCCGGCGCGCTGAGACGCGGTCGGCTCCGTTCGGTCCCGCCGTCGGGTCAGGCGGACCCTTTCAGCGCGGTGGCCAGATCGGATTCGGTCTTGCGGCAGGTGGCGGTCAGCCGGTCGACGTCGCGACGGATCGGGGTCCAGCGCTCGCCATAGGCCGCCATGCTCTCCCTGAGCGCGGCCGTCTCCGCCCGCAGGAGCGCCATCTGCCGGCGGAACAGTTCGACTTCGACACGCTGTTCGTCGAGCGCGTCGATGATGCGGCGAAGGCTGGTGAGCGCGGCGGTCTGCGACATCGTTCTTCTTCCCATTCGTCCTGGTTGCGGGCGCCGCCCTTGGTGGCGGCGTCCCGGTCCCGACCCACCGTGCCGACGGATCGCTGGCGCAACGCCCCCCGCCAAGGCGAGGGATCGAATGCGGGACATTGTGGTAAAGAATACGCCATCGCCGCGGGTCCGGATCAGCACTATCGCTCGGCATTTGCCGCGAATGCGCGCGAGCCGGTTGTGCGGGTTTGGACCCGCTCACCCAGGGTGGACGAAGCCCAGTATGTCGCGGACCTGGGCGATCACCGGCTGGGACAGCGCGCGGGCCTTCTCGCCGCCCGCGAAGAGGGTCCGGTCGATTTCCGCCGGGTCGGCGAGCAGGCGGTTCATCTCCTCGGTGATCGGCGAGAGATGGGCGACCGCCGCCTCGGCGAGGCGCTGCTTGAAGTCGCCGAAGCCGAGCCCGCCGACCTGCGCCAGCGCGTCGGCCACGCTCGAGTCGGTCAGCGCGGCATAGATCGTCACCAGATTGCGCGCCTCGGGGCGGCCCTCGAAGCCGGCCGGCTCGCTCGGCAGCGGCTCGGGGTCGGTCTTCGCCTTGCGGATTTTCTGGGCGATCTGGTCGGCCGTGTCGGTCAGGTTGATGCGGCTCATGTCCGACGGGTCGGATTTCGACATCTTCTTGCTGCCGTCGCGTAAGGACATCACCCGCGTCGCCTCGCCCAGGATCAGGGGCTCGATCTCCGGGAAGTAGCCCGGCACCTCCCAATCGTGGTTGAACTTGTCGGCGATCGAGTTGGCGAGCTCCAGATGCTGCTTCTGGTCCTCGCCGACCGGCACGTGGCTCGCCCGGTAGGCCAGGATGTCGGCCGCCATCAGGTTGGGATAGACGAAGAGACCGGCCGAGGCGCGCTCCCGGTCCTTACCCGCCTTCTCCTTGAACTGGGTCATGCGGGAGAGCCAGCCCATCCGCGCCACGCAGTTGAAGTACCAGGCGAGCTCCGCATGGTCCGGGTTCAGCGACTGGTTGAAGAGGATGTGGCGGCTGGGATCGATGCCGCAGGCGATCAGCGCGGCCGCCACCTGACGCGTCGCGTCGTGCAGCGCCTTCGGCTCCTGGAACATGGTGATCGCGTGCAGATCGACGATGCAGTAGAGGCAATCGTACTCCTGCTGCAGCGGCACCCAGTTGCGGATCGCGCCCAGATAGTTGCCGAGCGTCAGATTGCCCGTGGGCTGGATGCCGGAGAACACCCGGTTGGACGGGGCGGCGGGATAGGTCTGGCCGGTCATGGGATATGGACTCCCCGAGGCGTTGGAACGCGGTTGAAAGCGAAAGGCGCCGCCTTATCGCCGCGCCGGGCCGGGGGGTCAAGCCGCGCTCTGGAGGGGCCTTAGAAGTCGTCGCACACCACCTTGCCGAAATGCTTGCCCTCGGGCAGCGCGGCGAGCGCCTGGGGCAATTCCTCGAAGCCGAAGCGTTCCGCCTCCAGGGCCGGGCGCATCGCGTGCAGGCGGATCGCGGCGGCCATCCGCTCGGCCATGTCCTGGCCGCCGACGGTGACGCCCTGCAGGCGGACGTTGCGGGTCACCACGCGCCCCAGATCGAAGGGCGGCTCGGAGCCGCCGAGCACGCCGATCAGGCTGACCGTGCCGCTGGAGCGCACGGCGGCGAGCGATTTTTCCAGCGTCGCCGCCCCGCCGACATCGACCACATGGTCGACGCCCGCGCCGCCCGTCAGCTCGCGCGCGCGTTTGTGCCAATCGGGATCGGTTCGGTAGTTGAGGCAATGGTCGGCGCCGAGCGCCCGGCCGCGGTCCAACTTCGCGTCGCTCGACGAGATCAGGATCGCCTCCGCGCCGGCGAGCTTCGCGAACTGCAGCGCGAAGAGGCTGATCGCGCCCGTCCCCTGCACCAGGATCGTCTGGCCGGGGCCGATCCGGCCCTGCTCGACGACGGCGCTCCAGGCGGTGACGCCGGCGCAGGGCAGGCTCGCGGCTTCCGCCGGGCTCAGATGCTCCGGCGCGCGGATGACCGCGCGCGCCGGCACCGGCATCAGCGCGCGCATGGTGCCGTCGATCGGCCCGCCATGGGCGCCGCGATGGGCGTCCGGCCCGGGCGTGCCGAAGGGCCAGCTCTCGCTATAGTGCGGGAAGACGAAATCGCCTTGCGCGAAGCCCTCGACGCCGTCGCCGACGGCGGCGATGCGCCCCGCCCCGTCGCACAAGGGGATCAGCGGCGGCCGGCCGCCCATGCGGCCGTAACCGCCCAGCATCATGATCCGGTCGCGCGGGTTGATCGCGACCGCCTGGATCGCGATCAGCACCTCGCCCGGTCCGGGCTCCGGGTCGGGCAGGTCGACACGCTTCAGATTCTCGAGCCCGAAATCCTCCTCGAGCCGCATCGCTTTCATCGGGATCCCCTCCGCCAGGTTGCCGCGCGGCGGAACCCTGCCACGCGCCGGACGCTCGCGCCATAGCGAGCGCCGGCCAAAGAAAAACCCCGCCCCGGGGAGAAAGGCGGGGCGGGGTCTTCGTCGATCGCGCAGGCGACCGATGGGGGAAGGAAATCAGGCGTCGACCAGCAGGTCGGCGGTCGTGTCGGCGACGTCTTCCAGCGTCTTGCGCAGCTTGCCGAGCGCGCGATGCTCGAGCTGGCGCACGCGCTCCTTGCTGACGCCGAGCTCACGGCCGAGCTCCTCCAGCGTCGCGCCCTCCTCGACCAGGCGGCGGCGGCGGATGATGGTCTGTTCGCGCTCGCTGAGCTGGCCGATCGCCTCGGCGAGCCAGCGCGAGCGGGTCTCGCTGTCGCGCAGGCCGGAGACGACTTCCTCCGGGCTCGCCCGATCGTCGCGCAGGAAGTCGAGCCAGTTGCCGCCGTCGGCGTCCTCGCCGACCGGCGCGTTCAGCGACTGGTCGCTGGCCGCCATCCGGTTCTCCATCGTCTCAACGTCGCGCGGATTGACGCGGAGTTCATCGGCGATGGTCTGGCGCTGGGCGGGGCTGAGCTGGGTGGCCGAGGCGTCGGCGATCTTGGCGCGCAGCCGACGCAGATTGAAGAACAGGGACTTCTGCGCGGCCGTCGTGCCGGTGCGCACGATCGACCAATTGCGCAACACGTAATCCTGCATCGCCGAGCGGATCCACCAGGAGGCATAGGTCGAGAAACGGATGTCGCGCTCCGGCTCGAAGCGGGCGGCGGCCTGCATCAGCCCGACCGACCCTTCCTGCACCAGATCGCCGACCGGCAGGCCGTAGTTGCGGAACTTGGAGGCCATCGAGACGACGAGACGGGTATAGGCCGACACCATCTCGTGCAGCGCCTGCTCGTCGCCGTCCGCGCGCCAGCGCCGGGCGAGCTCCATCTCCTTCTCCCGGCTGAGAAGCGGCTGCTTCATCGAGGCCTTGATGAATCGGAGGTTGGCGCGCTGGGTCTCCGGGTCGTCGATATAGGCCATGTCCCTGATCCCTTTCGTCTGGCGCGTCCGGTCGATTGCCGGCGGGCTTTTGAAAGGAGATACGGCGACCCGGTACGACCAGATCACTTCGCGACACGAAATTATTCGAACCAGGACGGCGGTCAGACGGTAAAGCGTTTCTCCAGCACGCCCTCCGGCGACAGGCGGACGGCGGTCAGCGGCCCGCCGCGCCCGGCGCCGGCGTCGATCGAGAGCGTGACCGCCCGGTCGACGACGCCCGCCGCCTCCGGGTCGAAGCCGCGCACGATGCGCCGATAGCCGTCGATCGGCTCCTCGACCCGTTCGAAGCTGCGCGGCGCCCACCAGAAGGCGTCGGCCTGGGCGGCGATCGGCTTGTCCGGGTCGAGGCCGCTATGGACGAAGAGGAGGCCCGGCCGCTCGCTCCCGGGCGCCCCATCGGGCGCCGCCTCGGGCGCCGTCTCGGGCGCCACCGCCGCGGCGGGCACGAGCGCGCGGATCAGCGGGTCGTGGCCGGGGATCGCGCGCAGCCGGTCGCGCAGCCGGTTGCACCAGTAGGTCAACGCCAGCGTGCCCTCGCGCGCGGCGCGGCGCGCCTCGCCCAGATCGACGCCGAAGGCGGCCAGCGCCTCGGCCATGCCGCGCGCCGCCATGAAGTCGAGCACCTTGACCGGCTCCGGCGCGAATTGGAGCTGCATCAGCTTGACCCACATCTCCTCCTGCGCGCCGCGCAGGAAGACGATGTCGTCGGAATCCATGTAGGGCGGGAAGGAGAGGAACCAGCGGCGGAAGCGGACCAGCTCGTCCAGCACCTCGCGGCCGTCGGGCCCGAAGCCGAAATAGTTGCCGCAATAGACGACGCGGTCGCCGGCATCGACCTCCTCGGCCATCCGGTCGTGCAGCGCCGCCAAGCGCTCCGCCTCGCCATGGATCGCGGCCACGGCCCAGATGCGCTCGGCGGCGCGCAGTCGCGTGATCTTGGGCCCTTCCGCCATCGGTTCGGATGCGGTCCTCGATTGTCGGCGCCCCTCGCGGCGGCGCGGGTCGCATGGCTGGGACGTCCCCCGCCCGACTCTTTAGCACCGCGCCGCGTGCTTCGTAAGCCCCAGCTTGGCGCATGGGAATCGGGACGTCGGAAAAGCGAAGGCCCCGAAGCGTCGGCTTCGGGGCCCTCGAACCATCGGCCGGAACCGGTCGCGGAGCGATCAGGCGGCGGCCTTCTGCAGCATCTGCTCCAGCTTGTCGGCGGCCGAGCCCTCGTCGATCTCCTCGACGGCCGCGAACTCGCGGGCCAGCCGGTCGAGCGCGGCCTGGTAGAGCTGGCGCTCGCTGTAGGACTGGTCCGGCTGGTTGGCGTTGCGGAACAGGTCGCGCACCACTTCGGCGATCGAGACCGGGTCGCCGGAATTGATCTTCGCCTCGTACTCCTGGGCGCGGCGCGACCACATGGTCCGGCGCACGCGGCTCTTGCCCTTCAGGGTCTTGAGCGCGGTCTTCATCTGATCCGGCGAGGAGAGCTTGCGCAGGCCCGACTGGTCGGCCTTGGCGACCGGCACGCGCAGCGTCATCCGATCCTTGTCGAACTCGATGATGATGAGCTCCAGCTTCTGGCCCGCGATCTCCTGATCCTCGATGCCCAGCACCTTGCCGACGCCATGCGTCGGATACACCACGTAATCGCCTTTACGGTACGCCGATTTATTCGCCATCTTGATCCTCGTTACCTGCCAACCCGTCCCCCCGAGACCCGGCGCGATTCTCACCCCACCCGACAGGCCCCGGCCGATGGCTCGGACCTCGTCGGGCGCGGTTGCCCGGTGCTCTGGAGAAGCGACGCGTTACGGCCTCGACCTCAGCTTCGACTATCGTTTCAGCGTCGTTGCAGCCTCGATCCGGCTTCGCCTCGTGCCCCGAACGGATCCTCGAAAAACGGAACCCGGTCCAATCGGTGGTGCGGGAGCGCGTCGGCGAACGCACGCTTTCTGATCTAAGAGAAAGAATATAACACGAAACGGACGCGATTCCCAGCCCCGAATCACGCGCGTCTTCCTCGCCGCGGCTCCGTGCTGCGGCGCGGGAAGTGGTTCAGATTAAACGGCGCTTCGCGCCTTGCCCGCCGCGGCCGCCATCCGCCGGCGCGCCGGGTGACCGGTCAATAGGTCAATCACCCTTACCCGGATTGGGGCTGAAATGTTCCGCGTACTTGTTCTCGACCCCGTCCCAGTCGTCGGCATCCGCCGGCGGCTCGCCCTTGCGGGTGATGTTGGGCCATTTTTCCGAATAGTCGCGGTTCAGCTCCAGCCACTTCTCGGCCTCCGACTCGGTGTCGGGCAGGATGGCCTCGGCCGGGCATTCGGGTTCGCACACCCCGCAGTCGATGCATTCGTCCGGATGGATCACCAGCATGTTCTCGCCCTCGTAGAAGCAGTCCACGGGGCAGACCTCGATGCAGTCCTGATACTTGCACTTGATGCAGGCTTCGGTGACGACGTAGGTCATCGTAAGCGATCCTCCTTGCAACGACGCGGACGCCACGCCGGGACGCGGCATCGCAGGCGTTTGTAGTAACGGCTCCGCCGCGGTGCAATGATTTTCAGGCGCGGCCAGGAAAGGAAGACCCGATGCCCAGCGACACGACCGACCCGCGCCGGCACGCGCCGGCCACGCTGCGCAACCGCGACGCGCTCCTGGAGGTGCTGCGCCGCCATCTGCCGAAGCGCGGCACGGTGCTGGAGATCGCGTCGGGCAGCGGCGAGCATGCGGCCTATTTCATCCCGCGGCTGGCCGAGACGCTCACCTGGCAGCCGAGCGACCCGGAGGCGGGCGCGCGCGTCTCGATCGACGCCCATGCCGGCGCGGCGCGGACGGAGCGGATCGCGCCGGCGCTGGCGCTCGACGTGATGGCCGCGGATTGGCCGGTCGCCGCGGCGGACGCGATCTTCTGCGCCAACATGATCCACATCGCGCCGCTCGATGCGGTCGCCCGGCTGATGGGCGGGGCCGGGCGGATCCTGCCGGCGGGCGGGCCGCTCATCCTCTACGGGCCGTTCCGGCGCCATGGCGACCACACCGCGCCCTCGAACGAGGCCTTCGACGACCATCTGCGGATGCGCGATCCGCGAAGCGGCGTGCGCGACCTGGAGGGAGAGGTGCTGCCACAGGCCAAACGCGCCGGCCTGGCGCTGGAGGCGACGGAGGCGATGCCGGCCAACAATCTGACCGTCGTCTTCCGCAAGCGCGGCTGACTTTTCCCTTCACCTCGCGCGGCCGGTCCGCCACAAAGGGGCATGAGCCGCTTCCTCTTCTACGATTTCGAGACGTCCGGCCTCGCCATCGGCTTCGACCAGGTGCTGCAGATCGGCGCGATCGCCTGCGACGAGGCGCTGCGGCCGGTCCCGGGCGCCCGGATGAACGCGCGCTGCCGGCTGATGCCGCATGTGATCCCCTCGCCGACGGCGCTCTGGGTGACCCACGTCGATCCCAACCGGCTGGACGAGCCCGACCTCAGCCATTGGGAGCTGATGGCGGAGTTCGAGCGCTTCGCGAGCGCGCACTCGCCCGCGATCTTCATCGGCCACAATTCGCTCGGCTTCGACGAGAGCGTGCTGCGCCACGCCCGCTTCCAGAGCCTGATGGACCCCTATCTCACCAACAAGCACGGCAACCGGCGCGGCGACACCATGCGCTTCGCGCGCGCGGTCTGGCTGTTCCGGCCGGAGGAGATGATCTTCCCGGAGACCGAGACCGGCCGGCCGAGCTTCAAGCTCGGGCCGCTGGCGGCCGCCAACGGCATCGCCTTCGACGCCGCCGACGCGCACGACGCGCTCTACGATGTGGAGAAGACGGCCGAGCTCGCCGGCGAGATCGCGCGCCGCTCCCCCGCGGTCTGGCAGGCGATGCTGGACAATACCGCCAAGCAGTCGGCGCAGCGCCTGATGGAGGAGAACGCCTTCTTCGCCGCCGGGCATGTCGACCGCTACAACACCCAGCATCACTGGATCGGCAGCTATGTCGGGCTGTTCCAGAGCGAGGCGGCGGTGCTCGATCTCGCGCACGACCCGGACGATCTGGCCGGGCGCAGCGTGGAGGAGCTGATCGGGCTGATCGGCCACGCCTCGAACGAGCCGATCAAGGCGATGCGCCTCAACGCGCAGCCCTACGCCGTGCCGATGGAGGTGCCGAGCGAGGCCTATTTCGCGAAGGTGCCGGCGCTCGGCGAAGAGGAGTGGCGCCGGCGCGCCGGGCGCCTGAAGGCCAACGGACGGCTGCGGCAGAAGATCCTGGAGGCGATGAGCCGCCGGTGGGAAGCGCGCGAGCCCTCGCCCCATGTCGAGGAGCGGCTCTATGACGGCTTCATCCCGCGCCCGGACGAGCCGCTGATGGCCCGCTTCCTGAACGCCCCGCCGGAGGAGCGCACCGAGCTGATCGGCCAGTTCCAGGACAAGCGGCTGGCCAGCTTCGCGCGCCGCATCGTCTATTTCGACAGCCCCCATGCCCTGCCGGCCGAGACCGTCGCCAAGCTCGACCAATGGCGGCGCGACCGGCTCTTGAACGCGGAGCCGAAACCCTGGACCACGCTTCCCTCCGCCCGGGCGGAGCTGGAGGAGCTGCGCCAGGCGGAAGGCGCGCAGCCGCTGTTCGACGAAATCGCCGCCTATCTCGACCGGCGGGAAGCGGCGCTGAACGCCGAGCGCGCCTGAGCGGCGCTTGTCGCGCGCGGCTGAACGGGTACAGTCGCGGCAACGCGAAGACACGGACATCCTCCCGGAGCCTCCATCCGGGACGAACGGGGACGAGACGCGACATGACCGGTGACAAGGCTGGCGACAAGGCTGGCGACAAGGCGGCACCGCCACGCGGGCGGATCTACGACACCATTCTGGAGACGATCGGCGGCACGCCGCTGGTACGGCTCGACCGGCTGGCGGCCGATGCCGGCGTCGAGGCGGAGATCCTGGCCAAGCTCGAATTCTTCAATCCGCTGGCGAGCGTCAAGGACCGCATCGGGCTTGCCATGATCGAGGGGCTGGAGGAGCAGGGCGTCGCGACGGCGGGCAAGACCACGCTGGTCGAGCCGACCTCGGGCAATACCGGCATCGCGCTCGCCTTCGTCGCGGCGGCGAAGGGCTACCGGCTGATCCTGACCATGCCGGAGAGCATGTCGGTCGAGCGCCAGAAGATGCTGAAGCTCTTGGGCGCGGAGCTGGAGCTCACCCCGGCCGAGCAGGGCATGAAGGGCGCGATCGCGCGCGCCGAGGCGCTGATCGAGGAGATCGAGGACGCGGTCATGCCGCAGCAGTTCGTGAACCCAGCGAACCCGGAGATCCACCGCCGCACCACGGCGGAGGAGATCTGGGCCGACTGCGACGGCAAGGTCGACGTGCTGGTCTCCGGCGTCGGCACCGGCGGCACGATCACCGGCGTCGGCGAGGTCATCAAGCAGCGCAATCCCGATTTCCACGTCGTCGCGGTCGAGCCGGAGGACAGCCCCGTGCTCTCCGGCGGCCAGCCCGGCCCGCACAAGATCCAGGGAATCGGCGCCGGCTTCGTGCCCGAGATCCTGAACCGCGGCGTGATCGACGAGGTGCTGCGGATCGCGAACGAGAGCGCCTTTTCCACCGCCCGGCGCGCGGCGCGGCTCGAAGGGCTCGCCTGCGGCATCTCCTCGGGCGCGGCGCTGGCGGCCGCGCTGGAGGTCGCCGAACGCCCGGAGATGAAGGGTAAGCGCATCGTCGTCGTGTTGGCGAGCTTCGCCGAACGCTACCTCTCGACGCCGCTGTTCGAGGGGCTTTGAGGAACCCGATGACAATCCCCTCCCCCCTTCATGGGGGGAGGTCGGGAGGGGGGTGCCCGCGGTCTGCACCGACGCCCGCGGCAACCGCCCCCTCTCCCCGACCCTCTCCCACAGGGGGAGAGGGAGAACAGGTTTGAAAGAACCGATGAGCGACGACGACCTCACCGACGAGCAGCTCGAGCGCTACGCCCGCCACGTCATCCTGGACGAGGTCGGCGAGGAGGGGCAGCTCAAGCTCCTGCGCAGCCGGGTGCTGGTGGTCGGCGCCGGCGGGCTCGGCTCGCCGGCGCTGCTCTATCTCGCCGCCGCCGGGGTCGGGACGCTGGGCATCGTCGATCACGATACGGTCGACATCACCAACCTGCAGCGCCAGATCATCCACACCGACGAGGATGTCGGTGAGGCCAAGGTGCGCAGCGCGGCCGAGCGGATCGAGGCGCTCAACCCCGAAATCGAGGTGATCGAGCATCGCGCCCGCTTCACCGCCGCCAACGCGATGGAACTGGTCGCCGGCTACGACCTGGTCGTCGACGGCTCGGACAATTTCGCCGCCCGCTACCTGACGAACGATGCCTGCTTCCTCGCCAAGAAGCCGCTGGTCTCGGCGGCGCTGGTGCGGTTCGAGGGGCAACTCTCGACCTACAAGGCCTACGAGACCGGGCCCTGCTACCGCTGCATCTTCCCGACGCCGCCGGACCCGAATCTGGTGCCGCGCTGCGACACGGTCGGGATCTTCGGGGCGGTCGCCGGGGTGATGGGCACGCTGCAGGCGGTGGAGGTGCTGAAGGAGCTGCTCGGCCTCGGCACCTCGATGGCGGGGCGGCTCCTGCTGTTCGACGCGCTCGACCAGACCTTCCGCACGATCCGCACCAATCGCGATCCGGACTGCCCGCTATGCGGCGAGGCGCCGTCGATCACGGCCCCGCAGGCGGATTGAACTCCGGCCGGCGGTCGTCGCCTTCGCGCACCCCCTGGGTCGATCGCCAGGCCCAGCGCAGCGTCAGGATCGAGACGTTGACGAGGCTCGCGATCAGGATGCCCTCGAAGAGCCCCTCGGCGCCGTGGTCGAGATGGACGCCGAGATACCAGCCGAGCGGGATCATCACGACGAAATAGCTGAAGAAGGCCATGCCGCTCGGCACCCACGGGTCGTCGGCCGCACGCAGCGCGTTCGCCATCAGCACCTGGCCGCCGTCGGCGAAGACCAGCCAGCCGACCAGCAGGATCACCGGCACGGCGGCGACGGCCAGGAAGGGGTCGTTGGTGTAGATGCCGGCGATCTCGTTCGGCGCCAGATGCAGGAACGCCCCGAACAGGCCCATCGCCGCCATGCACCAGGCGAAGCCGACCCAGCCGGCGAGCGCCCGGTCCGGCCCGTCGCCGCGCCCATGGGCGACGCCGACGCGGATGCCTGTCGCGGTCGCCAGCCCCAGCGCCACCATGAACAGCATGGCGAGCAGCGCGTTGCCGATGCCGTAGACGGCGAGCGCCTGCGGCCCCAGCCAGCCGGCGAAGATCGCCATCACACCGAAGGCCCCGGTCTCGAATCCGAGCGACAGGCCGGCGGCATAGCCGTAGCGCCGGTCCTGCCGGCCGCCCGCGAACCAGCCGGGCCGCGGCCGGTCGCGCACGCCGAGCTCGCGGTGGTCGACCAGCCGCCAGACATAGAGCATCAGCCCGGCCGCCATGCAGAAGCGCGCGATGGTGGTGGCGAGCGCGGCCCCATCCGCCCCCATCGCCGGGACGCCGAACCCGCCATGGATCAGCCAGGCGTTGAAACCGAGATTGACCAGGTTCGCGGCCCACATGGTGACCAGCACCGGCATCGGCCGGCCCAGCCCCTCCAGGAAGAAGGCGGTGGCGACATAGAGCATGGTCGGCACGAGGCCGAGCCCCTGCCAGAAGGTGACGCTGGCGCTCGGCCCGACCAGCCCCTCATCCTGGCCGGTCAGCGCGAAATAATGGTGTCCTTGCGTCGTCAGCCCGAAGCCGACGAGGCCGCAGAGCAGCGCGTAGGGCAGCGAGCGGCGCCAGACCTGGCCGGTCTCGAACCAGCGCTCGCCGCCGCGATGGTGGCTGGTCGAGACCAGCACCCCCTGCTGCAGGCCGATGCCGATCACCATCAGGATGATGAAGGGGGAAGTGCCGAGCGTGTAGTGCCCCACCGCCTCGGCCGAGACCCGGCCCAGCATGGCGATGTCGAGCGTCGTCAGCATCAGGATGCCGGTACGGCTGACGATCACCGGCGTCGCCAGACGGGCGAGCTCGGAGCTGTGACGGACGATTCTCTGGTAGAGCCAGCGGGACATCCGGCCAGCTTTAGGGGTGCGCCCGCGCGCTGGCAAGCGCGGCACGCATCGCGTGCATGGATTCCGTCAGCCGAACCCGGTGAGCGCCACAAGCGCGACCAGGGCCCAGCCGATCAGCCAGGCCACGATATAGAGCCGCTGGGCCGCACGGATGTCGCGCACCTCGAGGCGCGCGCGGCCGTCGCCGATCCAGGCGGCCTCGCTGACCCCGCCGGGATAGCGCCTCGGACCGCCCAGCGCGAAGTCCAGCGCGCCCGCCATCGCCGCTTCCGGCCAACCGGCATTGGGCGAGGCGTGGCGACCGGCGTGCCGGCGCATGATGGTGAGCGCCCGGCCCGCCCGGCATCCGGGCGCGAAGGCGGCGGCGAGGCACAGCAGCAGACCCGAGAGCCGCGCCGGCAGGTAGTTCGCCGCATCGTCGAGCCGCGCGGCGACCAGCCCGAAGGCCTTATGCCGCTCGGTCCGGTAACCGATCATCGAATCAGCGGTGTTGATCGCCTTGTAGGCGAGGAGCCCCGGCAGGCCGAGCAGCAGGTACCAGAAGGCGGGCGCGATCAGCCCGTCGGCGAAATTCTCGGCCAGCGATTCGATCGCGGCCCGCGCGACGCCGTGCGCGTCGAGCCGGCTCACGTCGCGCCCGACGATATGGCCGAGCGCCTCGCGCCCGCCGGCCAGCCCGTTCTTTCGAAGGCCCGTCGCCACCCGGCCGACATGGTCGAGCAGGCTGCGCCCGGCCAGCAGGATGGCGACGATGAGCGCCTCGCCCGCCATGCCGTAGGCGATCCGGGCGAGCCATTGATGCAGCAGCCAACCGACGCCGGCCGCGAGCCCGACGGCGAAGGCGGTGACCAGCGCGCCGCGGATCACGCGGTTCACCTCGCTGCGCCGGGCGCGGTTGAGCTTGCGGTCGAGCCAGCCGATCAGCCCGCCGACCAGCGTCACCGGATGCGGCAGCACCGCCCACAGCCAGCGCGGGTCGCCGATCAACGCGTCCAGGATGAGCGCCAGCAACAAGACCAGCGCCGGGTCGAGCGCGCCCGGCGCCCCGCTCAGGATCGCGATCGGGTCGCTCGACGGAATCGCCTGGCCGAGGGTGGAGAGCAAGGGGTCCCCTTACGCAGCGCTCGCGGGCGGCACCCGCTAGCGCGCGCCGCCGCGCAGCGCCCGCGGCGGCGCCGGGTTCTTGGTGCGCGAAATCTGCTGCAGCACCGAGTCCAGGAACCGCCCCTGGAACATGGTGATGCCCATCTGCTGGCCGGTGCGGACCATCGCCTCGTTGTCGCAGCGCGCCAGGATGACCCGGCCGCGCCCGCAGCGCTCGACTTGGCCCGCGACGTCCTGGCGGCGCTCCTCGTCGCCGCCCTCGTCGAATAGCGGGCTCGCATTCAGCTTCACCAGATCGGCGCCGAGCCGCTGACGGTCGACGAAGGGCATCAGATCGGACGAGATGCCGTCGAGGCAGATGCGGTAGCCCTTCTCGCGCACGAAGTCGCGGGCGAAGACGTAGGCCTGGTAGTCGCTCAAGATGTCGAGGAACTGCAGCTCGACCACCAGCGTGCCGCGGCTGCCCATGCGAAGGCTGTTGTCGAAATCCAGGAACTCCGGTGCCAGCAGCGTGCCGACATTGACGTTGATCGAGAAGGAGGAGTGCAGCGAGCTGTCGTCGGCGCGCGCCAGCATCTTCAGCACCCGCCGGTCGAGCGTCTGGGTCAGATGCTGGAACAGCCAGCGGTTGGCCGCCAGATTGACCTCCGGCAGCACGGTCCGCGCCAGATCGATGATCGAGATGAAGAGCTCGTTGAAGATCGGCTTGGGCGGGCCCTTCTCGGCCATCGCGCAGACCGCCTGGCGGCGGAAGACGGAGGAGAGGTCGGCGCGCTCCAAGAACTCCTCCAGCTTGCCGAGCTGCTGCGGGCTCAAGGGCTTGCGCGAATCCTCGACCGTGTCGCCGGTCTGCTCCGCCATCTTCTGCAGACGCTTCTGGCGCTGGCGCTCCTCCTCGAAGACGCGCTCGCACAGCTCCTGGAAGCGACTGTACTGGCCTTCGACATTGTAGAGCGTCGCGAAGCGCCCGTGCCCGGCCTCGTCATCCGGGTCGGTCATGGTCAGCGGGTCTTCGCTGAACAGGTATTTCAGGCGCATCACCGCCTCGTCGAGCTGCGGCAGCGTCGCGCCCTTGGTGACGAAGATGATGTCGTTGTTGCCGAGCAGGAAGATCTGCCCCTCGAAGGAGGCGACGAACTCCTCGATCGTGTTGATGGCGATGCGGATATGGTGCTCGCGCCGGTTCTGCGGCTTCAGGCGCGAGAGATGCACATGCACGCCGCGTCGGCCCTCGCGGTGCTTCTCCAGACGCTGCACATAGTCCAGCAGCAGGTATTCCTGACTGGGCCGATTGGCTTCGCGCACCATGAGGTTTTCCGACGCCTCCCCCGATGAGCCGGTCTCTTGAGCCGGTGTGGTGGATCGGTCCGGGGACCGTATCCTGATTCGCTGTCGATGGAATCGCCCGAAACCGGGCGCCCGACCGTCCCCCGCGCGCCCCGCCAGGGGCCCGCGACCGCTTCCCCACACTACCCGCTCTGTTCCGTCAGGGGAAGTCGCGGCGACCCGGCCGAGAATGCCGTCGGCGCGCTTTCCAGCCCCGGCCGGAGCCTGCTAGCATCCCGGGCGATGAACGCCAAGTCCGATGATCCCAGCCGCGACCCGGCGGCGCTGCGCGCCGCGATCGAAGCGGGCCGCCGCCATCATGACATGGGCGGGCTCGACGCCGGCCCGGTCGACCGCGTCCAGCATGCGATCGAGCCCTGGGAGCACAAGACGGACGCCATCCTGCGGCTCTTGAGCGCGCCGCCCGAGGGCGGCGGCGACCCGGTCATGCGGCTCGACGAGCTGCGCCGCGGGATCGAGGAGATGGGGCCCGGCGCCTACGACACGCTCAGCTACTACGAGCGCTGGATCGGCTCGATCGCCAACGTGCTGATCGAGAAGGGCGTGCTTTCGGTCGACGAGCTGGGCCGCCGGATCGAGGATGTGCGCGCGCGCCACGCGGCCGCCCCGCCGCGGCGCGACGGCTTCGGCGGAGGCACGCTGTGAGCGCCGCCGCCGAGCCCCGCTTCGCCCCCGGCACGCGGGTGCGGGTGCGCCGCGCCCATCCGCCGGGTCATGTGCGGACGCCGCACTATTGCCGCGGCCATGAGGGCGAGGTCGAGCGGCTGTGCGGCCGTTTCGGCAATCCGGAGGAGCTGGCCTACGGCCGCAGCGACCACGCGCCGCGCGCGCTCTACCGCGTGCGCTTCAGCCAGCGCGCGCTGTGGCCCGACTATCCGGGCCCGCCGGCGGACACGGTCGATATCGAGCTCTTCGAGCATTGGCTGGAGCCGGCGGAATGAGCGCCCACGACCCGCACGACCCCGGGCACGACCCCGGGCACGACCCCGGGCACGACCACGATCACGACCACGATCACCGGCACCCGAACCAGCCGGATCTGGAGGATGCGCCGCTCGGCTACTATCCGGCGATGGCGGACGCGGTCGCCGAGCTCTTGATCGAGAAGGGGCTGTTCGACGCCGAGGCTCTACGCCGCCAGATCGACCACATGGCGAGCCGCACGCCGGCCTTGGGCGCGACACTCGTGGCGCGCGCCTGGGTCGACCTGGCCTTCAAGGATCGGCTCCTGGCCGACAGCCGCGCGGCCGCCGCCGAGCTCGACATCGACACCGGCCCCGCGCCCATCCTGGTGATGGAGAATACGGACGCCGTCCACAACGTCATCGTCTGCACGCTGTGCTCCTGCTATCCGGTCTTCCTGCTGGGCAAGTCGCCCGACTGGTACAAGAGCCGCAACTACCGCAGCCGGGTGGTGAAGAACCCGCGCGCGGTGCTGGCGGAGTTCGGCACCATCGTGCCCGAGGACCGCGCCGTGCGCGTCCACGATTCCACCGCCGACATGCGCTACATGGTGCTGCCGCGCCGGCCGGCGGGGACCGAGGGCTGGTCGGAGGAGGCGCTCGCCGATCTGATCACCCGCGACGCGCTGGTCGGCGTCTGCGAGGTGACGGCCGAGCGCTGAGCGGCGGCTGGCGGCGCCCCCGCGAATCGGGGAGGAATCGGGGACGCGGATGTTGCGATACCGAGAGGCTGCCGGCACCGTCCAACCGACCGGTTCGGCCGCACGCAATTCGGCCGCACGCAATTCGGCCGCACGCTAGTGGGCCGCACGCTGTTGGGCCGCGCCGTTTCGCCACGTCGAAGAACCGTCATTACATAATTTGAGGAATGATTTTTTCCGGTGATCGATAAGGGGCCACACTGCCAGGGACCGACGGAAGGGGTCGAGGCGCCGCCCAAGAGCTCGGCGTTCCGTGACGGCCGATCGTGCGCGAGGGCGCGGGCGTGAGCGCGCTCTTCACCATCGCGCCGACGCGGCCCTTCGTCGATGCGCTGGCCGCGGGCCTGATCGCGGAGGCCGAGGCCGGCCCGGGCGGGCTGGAGAGCCTGGCCGACGGGCTGGTCCTGCTGCCGACGCGGCGCGCCTGCCGGGCGCTGCGCGAGGCCTTCCTGCGGGCGAGCGGCGGACGCGCGCTCTTGCTGCCGCGGATGCAGCCGATCGGAGACGTCGACGAGGAGGATCTGCTGCTGGCGGCGTCCGGCGACCCGGCGGCGGCCGGGGCGGAGCTCTTGGACCTGCCCCCCGCCATCCCGCCGATGCGCCGGCGGTTCCTCTTGGCGCGGCTCATCCTGCAGCTGCCCGATCTCGGCGGGATCGAGGAGCGCCCCTCGCCCGACCGGGCGCTGATGCTGGCCGACGAGCTCGCCCGGCTGCTCGACCAGATCCAGACCGAGGGGCTGAGCCTGGAGGCGGTCGAGGGCCTGGTCCCCGACCGCTATGCCGACCATTGGCAGGTGACGGTCGAGTTCCTCGGCATCCTGCGCACCCACTGGCCCGAGATCCTGGCGGCGATCGGCGCGCTCGACCCGGCCGACCGGCGCAACCGGCTGATCGCCGCACAGGCCGAGGCCTGGCGCCGCGAGCCGCCCGCCTTCCGGATCACGGCGGCGGGCTCCACCGGTTCGATCCCGGCGACGGCGGATCTGCTCGCCTGCGTCTCCGGCCTGCCGACGGGCCGGGTGGTGCTGCCCGGCCTCGACCGGCATCTGTCGGCGGAAGATTGGACCGCCGTCGAAGCGGATCCGGCCCATCCGCAGCACGGGCTCGCCCGGCTGCTGGCCCATCTCGGGACGACGCGCGAGGCCGTGGCGGACTGGCCCGGCGGGGAGCCGGATCCGGCCCGCGCCGCGCGCGCGCGGCTCGTCGCGGAAGCCATGCGACCGGCCGAGACGACCGGCGCCTGGCGGCGCGCCGGCGAGGCCGACCGGCTGCCGGCCGAGAGCACCGACGGCCTCGCCTGGCTGGAGGCGCCGAGCGCGGCGGCCGAGGCCGGCGCCATCGCGCTCGCCTTGCGCGAGGCCTTGGAAACCGATGGCGCGACCGCCGCCCTGGTGACGCCGGACCGCAATCTCGCCCGCCGGGTCTCGGCCGCGCTGGCGCGCTGGGGCGTCGCGGTCGACGATTCCGCCGGCCGGCCGCTCGCCGAGACGCCGGCGGGCATCTTCTTCCGACTGGTGGCGGAGGTCGCGCTCTCCGGCTTCGCGCCGGTCGCGCTGCTGGGGCTCCTGAAGCACCCGCTGGCGGCGCTCGGGCTCGCGCCCGCCGCGCTGCGCCGGGAGGTCCGGCATCTGGAGCGCGCGATCCTGCGCGGGCCGAAGCCCGGGCCGGGCGCCGCGGGCCTGCGCGCCAAGCTGGCCGAGGCCGAGGGCGACCGCTTCAAGCGCGACTGGCTGGCATCCGATCGGGTGGAGGCGCTGATCGCGCGGATCGAGACGGCGCTTGGCCCGCTGCGGCAGGCGCTCGCCCCCGGCGCGGAGACCCGGCCGCCGGCAGACCTGATGCGCCTGCATCTGGAGGCGGCGGAGGCGGTCGCCGGCAGCGACGGGGAGCCCGGGGCGAGCCGCCTGTGGCGCGAGGAGGATGGCGAGGCGCTGGCCGAGCTGCTGGCCGAGGCGCTGGACGCCGCCGGCGCCGACCGGGCGATCGAGGCGATCCCGCCCGGCGACTACCCGGCCGTCATGGAGGCGCTGATGCGCGGCGCCTCGGTCCGGCCGGCCTATGGCCGCCACCCGCGCGTCTTCATCTGGGGGCCCTTGGAAGCGCGCCTGCAGCATGCCGACCTGCTGGTCCTCGGCGGCCTCAACGAGGGGACCTGGCCGCCGGAGCCGGAGGCCGACCCCTGGATGTCGCGGCCGATGCGCCGCGACTTCGGCCTGCCGCCGCTGGAGCGGCGCATCGGGCTCGCCGCGCACGACGTGGCCCAGGCCTTCGCCGCGCCCCGGGTGCTGCTGACCCGCGCCGCCAAGGTCGACGGCCAGCCGACGGTGCCGAGCCGCTGGCTGGAACGGCTCGCGGTGCTGCTGGCCCGGGCCGGGCTTGGCGATCGGCTCGCCCCCAATGCCGGCTGGGCCGGCGATCTGCTGGCCTGGGAGCAGGCGCTGCACGCCGCCCCGGAACGCCGGTTCCTGGCGCCGCCCGCACCCAAGCCGCCGGTCGCGGCGCGCCCGCGCCAACTCTCCGTCACCCGGGTCGAGACCTGGCTGCGCGACCCCTACGCGATCTTCGCCGAGCGCATCCTGGGCCTCGCCAAGCTGGACGAGATCGACGCCGATTTCGGCGCCGCCGAGCGCGGCAGCTTCATTCACGAGGCGCTCGACCGCTTCGTGCGCGCCCATCCGCCCGACCGGCCGCTGCCCGAGCCGGCCGAGGCGCTGGCCGATCTGATGCGCTGCGGCGAGGAGGCCTTCGGGCCGCACGCCCTCGACCGGCCGGAGGTGCGGGCCTTCTGGTGGCCGCGTTTCGAGCGCATCGCCCGCTGGTTCCTGGCGACCGAGAGCGAGCGGCGCGAGAGCGATGGGCTGGTGCGCAGCGAGACCGAAATCCGGGGCGCGCTCACCCTCGACGGGCCGGCGGGGCCGTTCCGGCTGACCGCGACCGCCGACCGGATCGACCTGGTGCAGGGCGGCGGCTACGCCATCCTCGATTACAAGACGGGCCAGCCGCCGAGCGGCAAGGAGCTCGATTCCGGCTATGCCCCGCAGCTGCCGCTGGAAGCGGCGATGGCGATGGAGGGCGCCTTTCCCGACCTGGCGCCGGCGGCGGTGGTCGAGCTCGCCTTCTGGCGGCTGACCGGCGGCGACCCGCCGGGGGAAATCAAGGCGCCGTCGGTCGATATCGGCCAGGTGGCGCTCGCCGCCCAGGACGGGCTGAAGCGGCTGATCGAGGCGTTCGACGATCCGGAGCGCCCCTATACCGCCCTGCCCCGGCCGGAGCGCGCGCCGCGCTTCAACGACTTCGCCCATCTGGCCCGCGTCGCGGAATGGGCGCGCGCCGACATCGCGCGGGGGGAGGGGTGATGGCCGAGCTTTCCCCCTCCGACATCCAGCGGCGCGCCGCCGACCCGACCGCCAGCGTCTGGGTCGAGGCCAATGCCGGCAGCGGCAAGACCAAGGTGCTGACCGACCGGGTGCTGGCGCTGATGGTGAACGGCACCGCGCCGGAGAAGATCCTCTGCATCACCTTCACCAAGGCGGCGGCGGCGGAGATGGCGAACCGGCTGCACCGGGCGCTGGGGCGCTGGACCGGTCTCGACGACGCGGCGCTGTCGGCCGAGATCCGCGCGCTCGACGGCGGATCGGTCGACGACGCCAAGCGCCTGCGCGCGCGCCAGCTCTTCGCCCGGGTGCTGGACGCGGCCGGCGGCCTCAAGATCCAGACGGTGCACAGCTTCTGCCAATCGCTCCTGGGCCGGTTTCCGCTGGAGGCCGGCGTCTCGCCGCGCTTCGAGGTGATGGAGGAGCGCGAGGCGGACGAGCTGATGCGCACCGCGCGCGACACCGTGCTGCGCGCGGCCCGCGGCGGCGGCGCCATCGCGGACTCGCTGTCGGCCGTCACCCGCCGGGTGCAGGAAGACCAGTTCGGCGAGCTCTTGCGCATGCTGGCGGGCGAACGCGCGCGCTTGGCCCGCGCGCTCTCGCCCGGCGGCCGGCCGCGCGACGTGGAAGGGGCGATCGCGGCGCTGGCGCGCGCCATCGACGCCGACCCGGCGAAGAGCGAGACCGATGTCGTCGCCGAAGCCTGCGAGGATGCGGCGATCGAGCTGATGACGCTGCAATCCGCGGCGCGCACCGTGCTGGAGACGGGAACAGGCAAGAACGAGCAGGCGCTGGCGCGCACGGTGCTGGCTTTCCTCGCCGCCGGACCGGAAGGCCGCGTCGAGACCTTCGCGCGCCACATGAGCCAGTTCCTGACCCAGAAGCAGGAGCCGAAGAAGAGCCTGCTGACCAAGGCGACGCTCGAGGCGCATCCGGACGCCGAGGCCGTGCTGCGCGCCGAGCAGCAGCGCCTGCTGCTGGTCGACGAGCGCATCCGCCGGCAGGCGAGCTTCCAGGCGACCGCCGGGCTGATCCGCCTGGGCGCGCAGATCCTGGACGCCTACGGCCGGGCGAAGCGGGCGCGCGCGCGGCTCGACTACGACGATCTGATCGTCAAGGCGCGCGACCTCTTGGCCGGCGACAAGGCGGCGCCGTGGGTTCTGTTCAAGCTCGATGGCGGGCTCGACCACATCCTGATCGACGAGGCGCAGGATACGAACCCGGAGCAGTGGGAGATCGTCGGCGCGCTCGGCGAGGAATTCTTCGCCGGCGAGGGCACGGCCGGCGCGATCCCGCGCACCGTCTTCGCGGTCGGCGACGCCAAGCAGTCGATCTACAGCTTCCAGCGCGCCGACCCCGAGGCCTTCCGCGCCATGCGCGCCCATTTCGAGCGCCGCGCCAAGCAGGCGCAACAGATCTTCCGGGGCGTCGCCTTCGATTTCTCCTTCCGCTCGACCGAGGCGGTGCTGGACGCGGTCGACGCCACCTTCGCGGGCCTGCCGGCCGCCGACGGCGTCGCCGGGCCCGAGGGCGCGGTGCGCCACCGCGCCCAGCGCAGCGGCCATGGCGGGCGGGTCGAGCTCTGGCCGCTGATCGGCCCGGAGGAGGACGCGGCGGAGGATGACGCCTGGCTGCCGCCGCAGGCGAGCGCCGGGCGTTTGAGCCCCGGCTTCCGCCTGGCGGAGGGGTTGGCCGACGAGATCGCCGGCTGGATCGGCCGGGAGCCGATCGCCAGCTTGGGCCGTCCGGTGCGCGCCGGCGACATCATGGTCCTGGTGCGCCACCGCACCGGCTTCGTCGACCAGCTGGTGCGCGCGCTGAAACGCCGCGACGTGCCCGTCGCCGGCGTCGACCGCATGGTGCTGACCGAGCAGATCGCGGTGATGGATTTGCTGGCGCTCGGTCATTTCCTGCTGATGCCGGAGGACGACCTCAACCTCGCCGCCGTGCTGAAGAGCCCGCTCGTCGGGTTCGACGACGACGATCTGTTCCGCATCGCCCACGACCGGGGCGGCAAGAGCCTGTGGCGGCGCTTGCGCGATCTGGCGCGGGACGATCCGCGGCTCGCCGGCGCGGCCGACTGGCTCGCCGGGCTGCTGGCCGACACCGACCAGCGCCCGCCCTTCGAGCTCTATCACGACGTGCTGACCCGCGACTGTCCCGCGCCCTACGGGCCCGACGGCGAGACGCTGCCGGGCCGGCGCGCGATGATCGCGCGCCTCGGCCACGAGGCGGAGGATCCGATCGAGGAGTTCCTGTCGCTCGCCCTGCAGCACGAGCGCGCGGGGCCGGCTTCGCTGCAGAGCTTCCTCGCCTGGTTCGCGCGCGGCAAGGCGGAGATCAAGCGCGATCTGGAGACCGCCGAGCGCGACGAGGTGCGTATCCTGACCGTCCATGGCGCCAAGGGGCTGGAGGCGCCGATCGTGGTGCTGCCGGACAGCGTCTCCAAGCCGCGCGGCGGCCAGGGCCCGGCCTTGCGCTGGATGAACGTGCCGGAGCCGGACGCGCGCGGCCGGCCGGACGCGGTGGGGGCGGCGGGGGCGGCGACCCGGGTGCTGCCGCTGTGGACGCCGACGCGCCGCTACGAGGAGGCGCACGGCGCCGATCTGCGCGAGCAGGAGGAGGCGGCCCGGGCGCAGGAGTACCGGCGCCTCCTCTATGTCGCGATGACCCGGGCGCAGGACCGGCTGATCGTCTGCGGCCATCACGGGACGACCGACCCGGCGGACGATTGCTGGTACCGGCTGGTCGAGGCCGGCCTCGCCCGGCGGGAGGTCGAGGGCGATGCCGGCTTCGCGCGGGCCGAGCGCGCCATCGGCGCGGCGCCGCACGGCTGGACCGGGGAGGCGCTGACGCTGGAGCGCCCGCAGCGGGCGGACGTGCCGGAACCGAAACGACCGGCCGCGGAGAGCGCGCCGGCCGCGCCGCCCGACTGGCTGGAGGCGCCGCCCCGGCCGGAGCCGAGCCCGCCGCGCCCGCTCACCCCCTCGCGACCGGAG
>MRWG01001450.1_pt1 | contig 57348 bp, 50 predicted proteins | sample 1013341 | NCBI WGS metagenome assembly MRWG01 (sample SAMN06117577, study PRJNA244670) | biofilm metagenome | biome: Water; feature: Cathode Biofilm; material: Biofilm; isolation source: microbial consortium enriched at the cathode of a solar microbial fuel cell | place: USA: District of Columbia ...
AGGCCGGACAGCACGAGGGTTGCGGTCGGCGTCATGCGTTCACCGATGGACTTCGCCATCTTCATCAGCGGCCGCGCCAGGATGTTGGCGATCACCAGATCGAACGGACCAAAGAGACGAAAGCGGCGGTCTTCAATTCCGTTGGCGGTAAAGCCACGAACAAGATGCCCCGCACCGTTGAGCCGGGCGTTTTCCAGCGCCGTTTTCGTCGCAACAGGGTCGATATCGGTTGCAAGAACCAACTGGCGGGATTGAAGCGCAGCGGCGATTGCCAGCACGCCTGTTCCCGTTCCAAGATCGAGAATGCTGTCATACGCGCGCATGGACAAAAGCCTGTCGATTTCCTCCAGGCAACCCGCGGTCGTGCCATGGTGGCCGGTTCCGAAGGCAAGCGCTGCTTCGATCTCTATGCCGATAGCCCCACCTGGAACCTTGTCCCTATCGTGGCTGCCGTGAACAACGAAACGACCGGCCTTTACCGGCTTCAGCCCTTCCAGGCTCTTCTCGACCCAATTGATATCCGGCAGTTCTTCTGCTTCCAGCGGCGCGGCAAATGCATCGGCGCCGACACGGTCGCGCACCATCGCAGCCGCCTCTTCCGGCTCCATGTCGAACAGAAGAATTTCAGCCGCCCACAGGCGTCCGTCCGGCGTTGCTTCGTAGATGGTCACCGGATTGCCGTCGTCCTCAAACGCCCGTTCAAGGATCTCGGAGATCCGCTTGGCTTCCAGTTCTTCAGCCGTGATCCGCACCCGGATGGTTTTCATCGCCGCTCGCGCCTGTGGTTATTGGGGTCAAGGCGTGCGGTATAGCGGGAAGCGGCCAGCGATGCCAGCTTGAAACGGTCCCGGGACTGGGCAAACCGGGCCTCTGCCCCATTTCTTTGGGAAATGCGAGGAAACACCCATGACTTGCCCCCGTTCGCGCCTAAACTGGCTGCAAGTGACCGGATGTCTGGTTGCTGCCCTTCTTTGCCTCCAGCTTCTCATCCTACCCGCCTGGGCAACGTCCGAGCAGGATCAACTGTTTGAAGCCTTGAAGAACGCTCCGAATGAAGAGGCGGCCAGCAAGATCGAAGATAGCATCTGGCACACCTGGCTGGATGCCGCCCCCACGCCGGAGATCCGGCAGAAGGTGGACGAAGCCATGCGTAAACGAGGATCCTATGACTTTCAGGGTGCGAAGGATCTGCTCGACACGGTCGTGGAAGAAGCACCGGATTACTCGGAAGGCTGGAACCAGCGTGCCTTCATCCTCTTCCTGCAGGGTAATTACGAAGGCAGCCTTAAAGATATCGAACGCGCCCTTGCTCTGGAACCACGGCACTTTGGCGCCTTGTCCGGCAAGGCAATCATCTTCATGACGCTCGGCAGGGTGCAATTGGGCCAGGAAGTGCTGCGTGAGGCCGTCGGTATACATCCCTACCTGAAGGAACGCGACATGCTGATCGAACCGCAAGGTGTCGATCTCTAGAACACCCCCAAGCTTAAAGTGTCTTAGGCTTTGGGGCCACCCCAAGGATACATCAGGTGCGAGACCAAATTCCCGGTTCTATCGGAGCGTAGACGTCAGAAGCAGTGCACCGGACAAGTTCTTGCAACCAGCCGGTCAGTGCCGTTCGACGAAACTGTCGATGACCTTCTTCACCCCTGCCTTTTCAAAGTCGATGGTCAGCTTGTTTCCCTCGATCGACTTGATGGCGCCATAGCCGAACTTGATGTGGAACACGCGCTCGCCCAGAGAGAATTGCGATGGCGTGTCACTGACGGATTTCGCCACCAGCTCTCCTTCGATGGTCAACGGCCCCTGACGCTTTTGCCGCGCGGACTGATACCCACGGCCACCGCCATCGGAAAATCCGCTGGAGGACTGCTTGGCACGCTGCGCACGTTGCCAGCCCGGCGTGGAGTAGCTGCCCTTGTCGAAGGGATCATGACTGTCGAACCGGGACGGTCCGTAACCGCCACCGCCATAGCCGCCATAGCTGGACGAAGCTTCGGCAATCTCGACATGGTCCGGCGGCAGCTCATCCAGAAACCGTGAGGGAACGGTGGACTGCCAGAGGCCGTGAATGCGCCGGTTGGACGCGAAATAGAGCTTTGCGCGTTTCTTCGCCCGGGTGATGCCGACATAGGCCAGCCGGCGCTCTTCTTCCAGACCGGCGCGACCGGATTCATCCAGCGCGCGCTGGTGGGGAAACAACCCCTCTTCCCAGCCGGGCAGGAAAACCGTGTCGAATTCCAGCCCCTTGGCCGAGTGCAGCGTCATGATGGATACGGCGTCGGTCGCATCCGCGCTGTCCCGGTCCATGACGAGGGAAATGTGCTCCAGGAAACCGGCCATGGATTCAAATTCGTCCATCGACCGGATCAGTTCCTTCAGGTTGTCGAGCCGTCCGGGCGCTTCCGCCGAGCGGTCCTGCCGCCACATCTCGGTGTAGCCGCTCTCATCGAGGATGATTTCCGCCAGTTCGGTGTGTTTCATCTGGTCGAGCTGACGCCGCCAGCGCTCGAAGTTGTCGAGCACGGACTTCAGCGCGTTGCGTGGCTTTGGCTTCAGTTCTTCGGTATCGATAAGCTGGCTTGCCGCCTGCATCAGTGGAATACGCTCTGCCCGGGCAACGCCATGGACCAGTTTCAGCGTCGCATCGCCAAGACCGCGCTTCGGCGTGTTGACAATGCGCTCAAACGCCAGATCGTCCGCGGGTTGCGCGACACAGCGGAAATAGGCCATGGCATCGCGAATTTCCATGCGCTCATAAAAGCGCGGACCGCCGATGACCCTGTAGTTAAGCCCCAGCGTGACAAACCGGTCTTCGAACTCACGCATCTGGAAGGATGCCCGCACCAGAACCGCCATTTCATTGAGCGAATGACCTCGCGACTGAAGCGTCTCAATCTCGTCGCCGATGGTGCGCGCTTCTTCTTCGCTGTCCCAGACAGAGGCCACCGACACCAGGTCGTGGTCGGGTTCCTCGAAATCGGTGAACAGCGTCTTGCCGAGCCGGCCTTCGTTAAAGGCAATCAGGTGGGAAGCGGCAGCCAGGATATGGCTGGTCGAGCGGTAATTGCGCTCCAGGCGAATGACGGTGGCGCCCTTGAAGTCATGTTCGAAGCGCAGGATGTTATCGACTTCCGCGCCGCGCCAGCCGTAGATCGACTGGTCATCATCACCGACACAGCAGACATTCGGGTTGCCCTGGGCCAGCAGGCGCAGCCACAGGTATTGCGCGATGTTGGTGTCCTGATATTCGTCCACCAGCATGTAGCGGAAGCGGCGCTGATATTCCTTGAGGACATCCGGCTGCGTCTTAAACAGCGTGATGACATGCAAAAGCAGATCACCGAAATCGGCCGCGTTCAGGATCGACAGACGCTCCTGATATTCCTCGTAGAGCTTTCGGCCCTTGCCGTTGGCAAACGCCCGCGCCTCGCCTTCCGGGATATCCTTTGGTCCCAGAGCCCGGTTTTTCCAACCATCCAGCATCCCGGCAAAGGCCTTGGCCGTCCAGCGCTTGTCGTCCAGCCCCTCGGCCTGGATGATCTGCTTGATAAGGCGGATCTGATCATCGGTGTCGAGGATCGAGAAGGACGATTTCAAGCCGACAAGTTCGGCATGCTTGCGCAGGATCTTCACACAGATGGAGTGGAACGTGCCGAGCCACGCCATGCCTTCCACATTGCCGCCGACAAAACCGGCAATGCGTTCCTTCATCTCGCGCGAAGCCTTGTTAGTGAACGTGACAGCCAGAATTTCGGACGGCCGCGCCAAGCCGGTTGCCAGGATATGGGCGATGCGTGTTGTCAGCACGCGGGTCTTGCCCGTACCGGCACCAGCCAGCACCAGAACCGGCCCTTCGGTCGTTTCCACCGCCAGCCGCTGCTCCGGGTTCAGCCCCGTCAGATAGTCCGGTGCCCGCCGTGCCGCCATCGCCCTGGCCGCGATCCCTCCTTGCGGCCGCACGGGTGCAGGCGCGGACTCCGCCCGCGTGCCGATAGGCTGGAATGGATCGTCAAAGGAATCGTCGTACCCGTCCGGGTCGGTCATGGTTTACTGGTCCGGTTTCAAGCGCTTGTTTTGAGAACAATATAGCAACATACCTGCGCTGGCGAGGCAGGAATGACCGATTTGGTGGGGACAAGAAGCGGGCTTTTCTTATTTGAACCGGCAACTGCGTGAGGCCGCCTCCTTTGACAAAGCCGCGACAGATTTCAGGAACCCCAGAGGTTTGCGGTTCCAGCGAGCACAGGGGTTGCTGGATCCCGGTCTTGCCGCTGCGCGTCAAACCGGGATGACAACGGGCAAAGGCATGTCTTGAAGCCTCTCTTGTCATCCCCGCGAAGGCGGGGATCCAGTAAACAAGGGAGCCTGTTGCTTGACCAAGCGGCGGGAGAACTGGCAATGCCCAGAAAACGATCGAAGCAACGCAAAAGTATCAAACCAGTTTAGCAAACAGGTCGTCCCAGTTTGGATTCCGTTCTTCGATCAAACGGATCTTCCAGGCACGATTCCAGCGTTTGAGCTGTTTTTCCCGCTTGATCGCCCACTCGATTTCCTCGTGAACTTCGTAATACACCAACCAATGCACGCCATACTTCGCGGTAAACTGGCTTCCGATGCTTTCACGGTGCTGCGAAACCCTGCCCAACAGGTCATTCGTCACCCCGACATAGAGCGTGCCGCCCAGTCCGCTTGCAAGAATGTAGACATAGTATTGCTGATCGAGGTGCAACGTGGATCCTCGGAGATGACTTCGATCTCCAGCTCCTGTGCCTTTTTCAGCTTTGAACCAGCACCAGGACCGGCCACCACCAGGTCGGTCTTTTTCGACACGGAACCTGCCGTCTTGGCACCAAAGCGTTCGGCCATGGCCTTGGCTTCGTCGCGGGTCATTCGTTCCAGCGAGCCGGTGAAAACCACTGTCTTGCCGGCGACCGGCGAGCCGGAGGCGTTGATCTTTTCAGCGTCCTTGGGTGATACCTCGACCAGAAGTGCGTCGAGTTGGTCGAGATTGTGTTGCTCGGCAAAGAACTCCGCCAGCGCCTCGGCAACGATATGGCCGATGCCGTCGATGTCATTGAGCTCTGTCCAGGCTTCGCCCGCCGTGTCATGCGCCGCCTTCATGGCTGCATAGAACACCGCCCAGGAGCCATAGGCACGTGCCAGAAGCTTGGCGTTGCCCTCGCCCACGTGACGGATGCCAAGGGCGAAGATGAAACGATGAAGGTCAATCTCTCGCCGCGCGTTGATTGCCTCGAAAAGGTTCTTCGCCGAAACGGCCCCCCAGCCTTCCCGGTTGCGCAACTTGGTGAGAGAGCGCTTGTCCCGCTCCTCCAGCGTGAAGATGTCCGCCGGGGCCATCACAAGGCCTTCCTTGTAGAAGGCGTCGACCTGCTTGTCGCCGAAGCCTTCGATGTCGAAGGCATTGCGCGAGACGAAATGCTTGAGCTTTTCCGTTGCCTGGGCCGGGCAAATCAGACCGCCGGTGCAGCGGCGCACCGACGACACCGCCCACCGTGATCGGCTCCAGCTTGGCAACCGGCGTCAGGGCACCTGTTCGGCCAACCTGGATCTCGATGTCGTTGAGAATGGTGTAGGCCTGTTCGGCCGGGAACTTGTGAGCAATCGCCCACCGGGGAGACCGCGAGACAAAGCCGAGGCGCTCCTGCAGGTCCAGCCGGTCGACCTTGTAGACCACACCATCGATATCATAATCGAGCTGGGCACGGCTTTCCTCGATGCCGTGATAGACTCCGAGAAGCTCTTCCACGGTTTCACAGCGTTTCATCAGCGGATTGACCTGAAAGCCCCAGGCTTCCAGCTGCTTGACCATGCCGAACTGGGTGTCTTCCGGCAGCTCGCTCATCTCGCCCCAGGCATAAGCGAAGAACCGCAGTGGGCGGGAGGCCGTGATTTCGGATTTCAGCTGGCGCAACGAGCCCGCCGCCGCGTTGCGCGGGTTGGCGAAAACCTTGCCGCCATTGGCTGCCATGCGCTCGTTCAGCGCCTGAAAATCCTTGTGCGCCATATAGACTTCGCCGCGCACTTCAACGACGCCCGGCACCGTGCCGGACAGCTTTACCGGAATATCCTTGATTGTCTTCGCGTTCTCGGTGACGTTTTCACCTGTGGTGCCGTCACCTCGCGTTGCGGCGTAAACCAGAGTGCCGTTTTCATACCGAAGAGACAGCGACAGACCGTCGATCTTCGGCTCCGCGGTAACTGCCAGAGCCCCCATCAGCGGATCGAATTTCAGAAACCGGCGCACGCGGCCGACGAAATCCCGGACGTCGTCATCGTTGAAGGCATTGTCCAGCGACAGCATCGGCACCCGGTGAGTAATCTTGCCGAAACCGGACGCCGGGGCCGCCCCTACCTGGGCAGAGGGACCGTCTTCAAGAATGAGGTTGGGAAACCGGGCCTCGATGGCCGCGTTCCGCCGGCGCAGGGCGTCATAGTCCGCATCCGAGATCACCGGGGCATCTTCCTGGTGATAGCGGCGGTCGTGCTCGGCGATTTCCGCCGCCAGCCGTTTCAGCTCGACCTGTGCTTCCTCCTGCGTCAGGGCGTCGATGTCGGTTTGGGCGAAGGAAGTGTCAGTCATGATGTCTTCACGAAATGTGTCAGCGGGACAGGCCGAGTTGATGACCGGATTAAATCGGATACCGGAACCGAATGGCGGGCTCAAGCGTTGATAGCACATCGAACCGGCAAAACTCGATGCTGGTCAATGTTGGAATGAGGAGACACGAATGGCTTATCAGGACCGTGAAACGCATTATGTCGAGAAGACGAACGGCAACAGCGCTGGCTGGTTTATGGCCGGAGCGCTTGTCGTCGCGCTGATCGCAGGCGGCCTGCTCTATGCCAATGGCTTTTTCACGAACGACGAAGAGCTGAGCATCGAGCTGAATGTCCCCAATCTGGGAGAAGGTGAACTGAAGCTGCCTGACATGAAGGAAGCACCGCTCGTCAAGGAGCCGTAAGACCATTTCTCATTTGAAAACTGCACCACAGGGCGGGAGCTTCGGCTAACCCGCCCTCTTTTTGTCCACTGCGACGGATCCTATTTCCTATTCCGCAGCCGTCAGCAGCCTGCGCGCTGCGGCACGGGCTTCTTCCGTGATAACGCTGCCGGCAAGCATCCGGGCGATTTCCTCGCTGCGGTGGTCTTCATCAATACGCTGAACGCGTGTTGCCACCCGGTCCTTCTTGGTCGCTTCCTTGGCGATCAGGAAATGCCCTGCAGCGCGAGCTGCCACCTGCGGGGCGTGGGTAACCGTCAGAACCTGAACGCTGCCGGCAAGTCGTGCCAGACGCAGGCCGATGGCCTCGGCCACGGCACCGCCCACACCTGTGTCGATCTCGTCAAAAACCAGCGTCGGGGCAGAGCCCTTGTCGGCGAGAGACACCTTCAGTGCCAAGAGGAAACGGGAAAGCTCGCCACCGGACGCAACCTTCATCATCGGTCCCGGCTTCGTGCCTGGGTTCGTCTGGACATGGAACTCCAGCAGATCGATCCCCGAACGGCTGCGGCTTTCCGGATTGCTTTCCACTTCGACGATGAATTTTGCCCGCTCCAACTTGAGGTCGGGCAACTCCATTTCAACAGCCTTTTCCAGTGCCTTGGCTGTCTTTCGCCGCTTGTCCGAGAGGCTGGCTGCCTTCTTGTCGTATTCGGCCCGGGCCTTTCCAGCAGCACTCACTAGCGCCGCCAACTTGTCTTCCCCCGCATCGAGATCGGCCAGATCGCCGCTCATGCGGGCACACAGGGCGGACAGTTCGTCAACCGGCACCGAGAACTTGCGGGAGGCAGCACGAAGCGCAAACAGCCGCTCTTCGACAGCTTCCAGTTCGCGTGGATCATATTCGGTCTCGCGCAGCGCGCTTTCCAGTCCGCCGCGGGTTTCTTCCAGAAGATCCATCGCCTCGGCAAGCGTGCGGACGGGCTGGCCAAGAAGATTGGGCACCTGGTCGGCCTTGCGTTCCAGACGCCGCAGCAGGCTGGCCAGTTCCGGGATTGGCGACGCAGTGCCGTTCAAGGTTTCAAAGGCTTCGTTCAGATCACCGGCGATCTTCTCGACCGCCATCATGTCCGTCCGCCGGGTAGCCAGTTGCTCCTCTTCGCCGGTTTCCGGCTTGAGGGCTGACAGTTCATCGACGGCAGCACGCAGGAAATCAGCCTCGTTGCGCGCGGCTTCTATACGTTTCTCGTGATCGGTCACTGCCTTGTCGGCAGCGCGATAGGTGGCAAAGGCCTGTGTCACGGCCTCGGCTTCGGCCGTCAGCCCTCCGAAAACATCAATGAGGGCCCGGTGGCTTTCCGGGTCAACCAGGGCACGGTCATCGTGCTGTCCGTGGATTTCCACCAGGAGCGCACCCGCCTGGCGCAGCAGTCCTGCACTGACGGGCTGATCGTTGACGAAGGCCCGGGTGCGGCCATCGGAGGTCTGGATACGGCGCAGGATGATGTCGCCATCGTCATCGACATCGTTCTCGCGCAGGAACATGCGAACGGGATGATCCGCCGCCACATCAAAGACAGCCGTCACCTGCCCTTGCGCCTCGCCATGACGCACGAGATCGGCATCACCACGCGCGCCGAGTGCCAGCGACAAGGAGTCAAGAAGGATGGATTTGCCCGCACCGGTTTCGCCGGTGAGAACCGACATGCCGGCGGCAAATTCGAGGTCAAGACGGTCGATCAGAACGATGTCACGGATAGACAGCGCGACCAGCATGAAGGGATGCTCCTTAAAGTTCGGCCCACCATATAGGAGGACCGAAGCGTCTTGAAAGAGCCTGTTTGGGCCTTTTCAACCTCATTTGCGAGGCTGAAGCCATTTCGGGATTAAACCAGGCGTCAGATGCTCTTGAAGGCGCGACTGATCCAGCTGCCGCTGTCTTCGGAAGGCTCGTACCCACCCTTGTTGAGCAGCGAATAGGCGTCCTTGTACCACTGGCTGTCCGGGTAGTTGTGCCCGAGCACGGCTGCGGCCGTCTGCGCTTCGTTGACGACACCGAGCGCGTAGTAGGCTTCGGTCAGGCGGAACAGGGCTTCTTCCACGTGCCGCGTGGTCTGGTAATCGACGACAACCGTCTTGAAGCGGTTGATCCCCGCGATGTAGTTGCGCTTCTTCAGGTAGAAGCGACCGACCTGCATTTCCTTGCCACCAAGCTGGTCATGAACGATGCGCAGCTTGCTTTCGGCATCCGGCACATATTCCGATTCCGGGAAGCGCTGGATCAGCTCGTTGAACGCACCAGCTGCCTTCCGGGTCACGGCCTGGTCGCGGGTAATGTCCGGCATCTGGCGGAAATAGGCCTGACCGGCGAGATACAGCATGTAGGCTGAATCCTCGTCCCCCGGATAGAGCGTCACGAACCGCTTCGCCGCAGTTACGGTTTCCGTGTACTTGCCGCGCGAGTAGTTTAGGAACGCCAGGTTCACGAGCGACTTCTTGGAGTATTCAGAATAGGGATAGAGCTTGTCGAGCTCTTCGAATTTCTGGGTCGAATCGCGCAGTTTGCCTTGCGCGCGCAGGGACAGGCCTTCGTTGAACAGAACTTCCGGCGGCGTATCGTTGAGTGCCAGCTCATCGAGATCGTCCTTGCCACCGCATGCGGCAAGCGCAAGCGGTACAGCCAGAACGGCCAATCTCAGGAAGGTTTTCATGTGTTTGGCTCTGTTCACTTCAGAACCAGTATCCATTCCGTTCACGCCTATACTCCCGGACCTTTCCGGCCCCTAAGGCCCATGTCATGCGGCCTTGCAAATTTATCGACAGGAGTGTTTAGCGGAAATCACCGGTCCCCGTCACGTCCTCATCGGCCATCTGACGGTTTTTTTGAGCAATTTTATGGCAACCGGTCCAAATAGGTTCCGAATTCCGCCGAAAAGAAAACGGCCGCTTCATCAAAGCGGCCGATCAAAATTATATCAGGAGACGTCAGGCCCGAAAGCAGCAGCGGCTGCGATACCGCCCTTGTCGACCTGGCCGACCTTGCGGAACGCAGGCGACTCGACGATTTCGAACGCGCTCGGATCTTCAAACAGCTTGACCAGGATCGCGTGGTTCATCTTGTGCCCGCCCTTGTAGGAGCGGTAGAGACCCAGGATCGGCAGACCGGCAAGAGCCAGGTCGCCAACCGCGTCCAGCGCCTTGTGACGTGCGAACTCGTCCGGCCAGCGGGTGCCTTCCGGATTGAGAACCTTGTCCTCGGCAATCGCCACGGAATTTTCCAGCGACGATCCCAAGGCAAAGCCCATCTTCCAAAGCTGCTCGACATCCTTCACGTAGCCGAAGGTGCGCGCACGGGAAAGCTCGTCACGGAACACGTCCGGGGTGATGTCGGAAGAGAACTGCTGGCGACCGATCAGCGGCGTGTCGAAGTCGATGGTGATATCGAACTTGGTGCCGTTGTAGGGGTGCAGCTCGCACCATGCCGTGCCGTTGTCGACGCGAACGGTCTTCTTCACCTTCAGGTACCGGCGTCCCCGGTCCAGGCGTTTCAGGCCGATCTGCTCGATTGCTTCGACAAACGCAACGCTGCTGCCGTCCATGACCGGCATTTCCGGACCGTCGATTTCCACGATCAGGTTGTCGACACCCATGCCGAAAAGAGCAGCCATGAGATGTTCAACGGTCGCGACACCTTCACTGGAAGGATCGCCGAGAACGGTGCAAAGTGCTGTTGCGGATACCTTGTTCCAGAGTGCCGGAACTTCGGTGGAGTTTTCCTGGTCGGTGCGGGTGAACACAATCCCCACACCAGCTTCGGCCGGTACGAGAGTGATCGACGCGGGTTTGCCCGAATGAACGCCAATCCCGGTCAGGGTCACCTGATCGGCTAGCGTCGTCTGTCGGTCAACATATGCGGTCATAAAACCCTGCCCTTCCGGTTTGCGGCGGAAACAAGCCCTCTATTTGCCCTTAAAGGGTTACGGACTTTTAACGATCCCGCGTTGGCTGGGAACATAGTCCCGAACCCCAATTGGGCGAAATAAAGCTTTATTACGATTTGTAACGATTCACAGGCTTTCAAATCACTGAATTAAAACGGGAATTTGTTCCGTTACGGAAACAGCCCGGAGCGTGAACTCCGGGCTGTAACGATCAGGGAAGATGATCGGGTCTCGAATCAGTTGGCCTGGCGGCGAAGAAACGCCGGAATTTCCAATTGTTCGTCTTCTGTTGCAGTTACCGGCTTCGGCGTTGCCCGCCCGGTGTTGTCCAGCTGGCCTGCAGCGCCATGAGCTGCGGGACGTTGCTGGGGCGCACGCGGGGCGGCCTGCTGGGCCGGCTGCATCTGCGGAGCAGGACGGGCAACCGGTGCGGCAGCCATGTCATGTTCCTGATCTTCTTCGTGATGACGGCCAAGGCCGCTTGCAAGGCGACGCAGCAGCCCCATCGGGCGGCGGTCGTCTTCGACGTGCTCTTCATAGCTCGGTGCCGGAGCAGGCTGCTGAGGACGCTGCTGGGCAACGGCCTGCTGAGGCTGGGCTACATTTGCAGTCTGCTGCTTTGCCTGAATTTCACGCTGAGCGATCGGCGGGAAATCCTCCACCCGCGGCATGCGCGGTGCAGGGTTATGCTCGGCGGCAACCGGCGGAATGTAAGGCTGGCTGACCGGCATGTCTTCTGCGACAGGTGCCCGGGCTTCGTCTTCGATGTCGAGCATCTGCGGCTTGGCTGCAAGCGAACCTGCTGCCGGCTGCACCTTCTTGATCTCGACAGCCGGATCGCTTGCGACGGCGACCGGCTGCGGATCCGGAATGGCAAGTTCCCGTTCCAGATTGGCAACGGCCTTGGCAGCGGCATTTTCGGCGTGAGCCTTTTCAGCCAGAGCGGCCGGGCGCTGAGTGTTGATTTCCGGTGTCCGGCTTACCGCCGGAGCTTCGGCCTTTACAGGCTGAGATGCTGTTCCGGGAAACGTGTTGGCCGCAAGGCCTTCCTCCCTGTCAATGCCGGTTGCAACGACGGACACGCGGATGAGACCATCCAGCGTCTCGTCGAAGGTCGCGCCCAGAATGATGTTGGCGTCGGCGTCAACTTCCTCGCGGATGCGGGTAGCCGCTTCATCCACTTCGAACAGCGTCAGGTCGTTGCCGCCCGTAATGGAGATGAGCAGGCCTCTTGCGCCCTTCATCGAGGATTCGTCGAGCAGCGGGTTGGCAATGGCCGCTTCCGCCGCCTGCTGTGCACGCTTTTCGCCACTAGCTTCGCCGGTGCCCATCATGGCCTTGCCCATGCCGCGCATCACGGAGCGAACGTCGGCGAAGTCGAGGTTGATGAGACCTTCCTTCACCATCAGGTCGGTGATGCAGGCAACACCAGAGTAGAGCACCTGGTCGGCCATCGCGAATGCGTCGGCGAAGGTGGTCTGGGCATTGGCAATCCGGAACAGGTTCTGGTTCGGAATGACGATCAGTGTGTCGACACTCCGCTGCAGTTCCTCGATACCGGAATCGGCGATCCGCATACGGCGAGCGCCTTCGAACTGGAACGGTTTGGTCACCACACCTACCGTCAGTATACCCTGCTCGCGTGCCGCCCGTGCGATAACGGGTGCGGCACCGGTGCCGGTTCCACCGCCCATGCCGGCGGTGATGAACACCATGTGCGATCCGGACAGGTGATCGTTGATTTCGTCGATCACTTCCTCGGCAGCTGCGCAGCCGACTTCCGGCTGGGAGCCTGCGCCAAGACCTTCAGTCACGGCCACGCCCATCTGGACGAGCCTGTCTGAATGGTTCATGGCCAGTGCCTGGGCATCCGTGTTGGCAACGACGAAGTCGCAGCCCTGGAGACCTGCAGTGATCATGTTATTGACGGCGTTTCCGCCCGCGCCGCCGACGCCGAAGACCGTAATGCGTGGCTTCAGCTCCTGAATGTCGGGCATCTTCAGGTTGATGGTCATATTATCCTCGCGACCCACTGGCGCCCCCGGTACGGGAGTAGCCTCTTCTTCCCTAATCTCCTCTGCCATTTCTGGCAGCTCAACTTCCTGGATGTCGTCTTCTTGGCTCATGTCGTCAGAAGCTTTCCCTGATCCATTGGCCCACGCGGGCCAGGTAACCAGATTGCCCGCCCCACCCTGATCTCCGGTTCTTGTGTTCGAACTGTTCGATCTGAGCGACCTGCGGATAAATCAAGAGACCGACAGCGGCGGCAAAAGCCGGACCTTTGGCAGCCTCGGGAAGACCGGCGACGCCTAGAGGCCGGCCAAGACGGACGTTGCGCCCCAGGATGTGACGCGCAACTTCTCCAAGACCCGTGAGCTGACTTGCGCCCCCGGTCAGAACGATCTGCTTACCGACACGCCCGGCAAAGCCGGACGCCGTAAGCCGATCCCTCACGAGTTCAAGGATTTCTTCCACGCGCGGCCGGATAACCCGGGTCAACGCCGAGCGTGGGATCTGGTTCGGCAGGTCGCTGTCACTTTCCAGCGGCGGCACCGTGAGCATGTCACGATCGTCCGAGCTGGACGCCAGCGGCGAGCCGTAAAGGGTTTTCAAACGCTCCGCATCCTGCAGACGGGTTGCAAAAGCGCGGGCGATATCGGTGGTGACGTGATTGCCACCAACGGCAATCGCATCCAGGTGCACCATGTGGCCATCGACAAAGACCGACAATGTCGTCGTGCCGCCGCCCATGTCGATGCAGGCGACGCCAAGCTCGGCTTCGTCATCCACGATGGTGGACAGGCCACTGGCAAACGGCGTCGCCACCATGGTTTCCACATGAAGGTGACCGCGGTTGATGCACAGTTCCAGATTGCGCACAGGCGGAACTTCCGCCGTCACGACCTGCATGTCGACGCCCAGCTTGTGGCCCATCATGCCACGCGGATCGCGGATGCCGCGGCTGCCGTCCAGCGAATAGGAGATCGGCAAGGCGTGTGTGACGGCCCGGCCGTCGGTCACCGAGTGGCTGGAGCCGGCGGAAAGCACCCGCTGGATATCGGCTTCAGACACGCTGTCGCCTGCCAGCGGAACGTTGGCGCTGTAGATCTCGCTCTGCAGGCGTCCGCAGCTGATGTTTGCGATCAGCGACTCGACCGTCACGCCGGCCATGCGCTCGGCACTGTCGACTGCCAGACGGATGGCCTGTTCGGCAGCATCCATGTCGACAACGACGCCGGACTTGATCCCGCGCGAGCGCTGATAACCGTACCCCAGCACTTCCACTTTGTGGGAGCGGCTGGAAAGAATTGCCTTTTCTTCCTGCGGCACCAGTTTGGCGATCAGGCAGCAGACCTTCGTGGAGCCCACGTCCAGAACCGACATGATGACGGCACGACGGCTCGGCAGCGGCCGCATCTTCGGCAGGTAGAGGTTGTTGTCGGAGCGGCTCACGTGTCACGCTCCTTTTTGCCTGAGCGGCCCTTGCCGCCCGTCATGACCTTGCGCTGTTCGGCAGCCTCGTCGGAGAGGCGCACGGTCACGCGGTCTGCCAGACGCATGTCGATGGCAACGATATCCCGGGACAGAAGCCCGCTTTCTTCATCCATTTTCACCAGATCTGCCAAGGCGGCGTCGATGTTGTCTTGGGGCAAGCGGATCGAAATCCCGTTCTCAAGCTGCAGGTCCCAGCGGCGATCGCTGATCAGGAACGCCGCGCGCACGCGCGGACGCAGGCCCGGGACCTTCTCCAGCGAGGTGTTGATCTCGGATGCCCGGCGCTGAGCACCGTGGTTCACGACAAGCAGCAGATTGGCATAACGCCCGTCCACCTCGTCGGTGATCACGTCACCTGATTCGTTTACGATCGAGACCATGTCGCCGCGCTGCCACAGCGCATAGGGCACGCGTTCCTCGATGTTGATCTGCAGCGTGCTCGGATAGAGCTTCATCACCGAAGCGCTCTTCACCCAGGCCATCTCGTTAAGACGCTCGCGAGCGCTATTGGCGTCAAACAGGGCGAGCGAGGAACCCTCGTGAATTTCCAGCGCTTCCAGGATCTGGAACTCGTTGATTTCACGCTGGCCGGACAGCTTGACGGCCTCGATGCCGAAACCAGCAGCGGACAGGAGACTGTCGGCAACAAGCCGGCCGTGCCCCCCTATGACTATTCCATAACCAATTGTTAAGGTTAAGAAAGTCAGCGCAGCAGCAGATCCCGACCAGCGTGGCAGATCTGCCAGGCGCCCGGCCGAACGCCACACCGGCTGGCGGTGCAAACGCGGCACACCGCGCCCGCGCGGAGCCAGTTCAGCCTCCAGCGGGGTCATAGCGTCCCGGTAATGTTTGCGCCTTATCGACAGCAACTCGCGTCCTCAACCATCCAGCTGACCAGGTCCTTGAAACTCATCCCCTTGTGGGCCGCCATTTCGGGTACAAGAGAAGTCGGCGTCATGCCTGGCTGCGTGTTCACTTCTAGGCAAATCAGCTCTCCGGATCCGTCTTCCTTTTCATCGAATCGGAAGTCGGCGCGGGAAACACCGCGGCAACCCAGAGCCTGATGCGCCTTAACTGCTAGTGTCTCTATGGTTTGGTAAACAATCGGTGAAATTTTTGCAGGAAGAATGTGTTTTGAACCGCCTTGTGCATATTTTGCGTCGTAATCGTAGAAGCCGTGACCTAACGGCACTATGTCGATGACGCCCAGGGCCGTATCATCCATGACGGCACAGGTCAGCTCCCGCCCGCTGATGAACTTTTCGCACATCAGAACGTCAGGGTAAGGCCAGTCCTCCCGCCCCAGTTCCTGTGGCGGAAACTCTTGATCTTCCTTGACAATCAGCACTCCGAAGCTCGATCCCTCGTTGATGGGTTTCAGCACATATGGCGGCTTCATCGGATGCTCGCGGGTGATCTCCCGGCGGTTGACAACAAGGTGTTCCGTGACCGGAATTCCGGCTGCATTCATCACCGCTTTTGCCTTCACCTTGTTCATTGCAAGGCTTGAGGCGAGCACACCGGAATGTGTGTACGGGATGTTAAGAACTTCTAATATTCCCTGAACGCAGCCATCCTCGCCGAAGGGACCGTGAAGAGCGTTAAAGACCACATCGGGCTTCAAATCTTTGAGAACAGCGGAAATATTGCGGTCAACATCGACCTTGGTGACCCGGTAGCCGGCTTCTTCCAGCGCATCGGCGCAGCCCTTGCCGCTGGCGAGGCTTACAGGACGCTCGTTAACCCAGCCCCCCATCAGAACAGCGACATGTTTGCTTGCCATCAGGCAGCCTCCCCTTCCTTGCCCAGAAATGGCTCGATAGCCCCCTCTGAACCGAATTCACCCAGGCGCTTGATCTCCCACTCCAGGCGGATGCCGCTGTGCGCCAACACGCGCGAGCGCACGGTTTCCCCCAGCAGTTCGAGATCATGTCCGGTGGCCGTTCCGGTATTGATCATGAAGTTGCAATGCATTTCGGACATTTGCGCTCCACCGACGGTCAGGCCACGGCATCCGGCCGCGTCGACCTCTTTCCATGCCGATGTACCGGGCGGGTTCTTGAAGGTGGATCCGCCGGTCTTTTCACGGATCGGCTGCGCCCGTTCGCGGTGGGCGACAACGTCGGCCATTTCCTGTCGGATCGAGGCTTCGTCCTGCGGCACGCCTTCAAAGACGGCGGAGGTAAAGATCAGGTCTTTCGAAGCTTCCGAGTGGCGATAGGCATAGCCCATGTCCTCATTCGTCAGAACGTGGCGGTTGCCGTCCCGGTCGACAGCGGTCAGCTCCACCATGCGCTCGCGGGTTTCCGTGCCGTGAGCGCCCGCATTCATGCGCAGCGCACCGCCCAGACCACCAGGAATACCTGTGTAAAACGCAAAACCGCCGAGACCGGCCTTGGCCGCAGCTTCCGCCAGACGCTTGTCCGGCACGGCCGCCCCTGCCTTCAACCTGTTACCGCCGACTTCCTCAATGGAACCGAAGCCCTTTGCACTCAGGCGAATGACAACGCCCTTCAGGCCGCCGTCACGGATCAGCAGGTTGGAACCCAGCCCTACCGGCAGCACCGGAACATCTTTCGGAAGCTTTTTCAGGAAGGCAGCAAGGTCGTCTTCATCCGCCGGCTGGAACATCAACTGCGCGGGACCACCAGTGCGGAACCACGTGACCGCAGACAGTGGCTGGTTGGCCGTCAGCTTGCCGCCGATACCTTCGGCAAGCTCCGGATACTGCTCCAGCAGATCGGGAAACGCCATGTGACGTCCTCCTTAAAGCTCTTCCAGCTGTTTCGGCAGCGCGTACGCCCACTGGGTGATGTTGCCGGCCCCGAGGCAAACCACGAAGTCGCCCGGCTCGGTCAGTTCCTTGACAAGCGCCGGCAGCTCTTCCGGGCCCTCGATCGCCCGAACGTTTCTGTGACCGCGGGTCTTCATGCCCGAGACGAGATCGGTATGTGCCGCTCCCTCGATCGGCTGCTCCCCCGCGGCGTAGACAGGAGCGATAATCACCGCATCCGCATCGTTGAAGCAGTTCGAGAAATCATCGAACAGGCTGTGCAGGCGCGAATAGCGATGCGGCTGCATCACCGCGATTACCTTGCCTTTTGTCGACTCGCGCGCCGCATGGAGCACGGCCTTGATTTCAACAGGGTGGTGGCCGTAATCGTCGAATATCTGAACGCCGCCCACCGTACCGGTGTGCGTGAAGCGCCGCTTGACCCCGCCGAAGGCGGCAATGCCTTTTCTGAGATCGTCCGCCTCGACACCCAGCTGCGAGGCAACCGCGATAGCCGCGGTGGCATTCGAAACGTTGTGAAGGCCCGGCATCGGCAGCGTCAGGTCGTTCAGTTCGATCACCTGCCCGCTGCGGCGGTCACGAAGGGTCACGGAGAAGATCGACTTGCCACCATCCATCGACACATCGGTGTAGCGAACGTCGGCCTGCGGATTGGCGCCATAGGTGACGACACGCCGGTCCTCGATGGTCCCGATCATCGTCTGGACTTCGGGATGGTCGAGACACATGACGGCAAAGCCGTAGAAGGGCACATTTTCAACGAACTGCCGGAAGGCAGCGCGCACGCCGGCGAAGTCGCCGTAGTGATCCAGATGCTCCGGATCGATGTTTGTGACGATGGCGACATCAGCCGGCAGCTTGACGAAGGTGCCGTCGCTCTCGTCTGCCTCGACTACCATCCAGTCACCCTCGCCCATGCGGGCATTGGTGCCATAGGCATTGATGATACCGCCATTGATCACCGTCGGATCCAGACCGCCAGCATCGAGAAGAGCGGCCACCATCGATGTGGTCGTGGTCTTGCCATGTGTCCCGCCAACGGCGATCGCCTGCTTGAAGCGCATCAACTCGGCCAGCATTTCCGCCCGTCGCACCACAGGGATCAGCTTTTCACGGGCCGCGACCAGTTCCGGGTTGTCCTTCTTTATGGCGGAAGACACGACCAGCACCTCGGCATCGCCCAGGTTTTCTGCGGCATGGCCAATGGAAACCTTGATGCCGTTGTCACGCAGGCGCTGAACATTGGCGTTTTCCGCCATGTCCGAGCCTTGCACCGTGTAGCCGAGGGTCTTCAGCACTTCGGCAATCCCGCTCATGCCGATACCGCCGATGCCGACAAAATGAACCGGTCCGATGTCCTGCGGCATCTTCATGGCCGTTCTCCTTGTTTTGCTGCGACCTTCTCGACGAGGTCGGCAAGTCTTTTCACCGCGTCAGGCCTGGCGACGCTGCGCGCCTTTAGCGCTGCTTCGCCCAGCATTTCGGGTGCATTCATGAATCGGGTGATTTCCTGGGCCAGCCGCTCCGGATAGAGGTCGACCTGACGGATCGGCCAGGCCCCACCTGCCTTTTCAAGCACCTTGGCATTGGCAGCCTGGTCCTGATCAATGGCTCCGGGCAACGGTACCAGGATGGAGGGACGGCCAAGAACGCTGAGCTCGCTGACCGACGACGCACCGGACCGGCAGATCACCAGATGCGCCTGGGCAATCCGCTGTGGCATGTCCTGGAAGAATGGCGCGCATTCGGCCTGAACGCCCAGACTGTCGTAAACCGCCTGTACCCGCTCCATGTCCTCCGGACGGCACTGCTGCACGATCCGCAAACGGGCGCGGATGTCGGCAGGCAGTTTTTCAAGCGCCAGCGGCAACAGGTCGGAAAAGAAGCGCGCGCCCTGGGATCCGCCGAAGACCAGCAGGTTGAACGTTCCCCCAGTGAGCGGTGCCGAGTAGGGCAACTCCGCAGCCGCGTCTTCGCCAGCAGGAAGGGATTGCGCCCCCGGATGGTCTCCGAAGCGATGATGTGAACCTTGCGAGCGGGAAAGGCGCTGCCGTATTTGTCGGCCCGTTCGTCGGTTGCTAGTTCCACGGTCCAGCCGCGCCGGATCAACTCGCTGGCCAGCGCCTGTGCGGGGAAGAGGTGGCCGCCCGTTCCGCCGGCCGTCAGTAAAACAGTTTTGCTCATGAGTGCGGCATGGGGCCTTACATCAGGGAAGAGGGTGAAAGCCGGCTCACCGTGACGACATCACCGCGCGACGGCTGCGGCCGCCTGCGCGTGAGCGCCAGAATGGCACCAGCGGTCATGGCGGACGACAAGAGCGACGACCCGCCGTAGGAAACGAAAGGCAGGGTCATGCCCTTGGACGGAATGAGGTGAAGGTTCACCGCGAGATTGATCGTGGCCTGCAGACCGAACAGCACGGTCAGGCCTGCTGTGGCAAGACGACTGAAGGCATCCTGATCACGGCTGGCGTGACGCAGGCCTCTCAAGACGATGAATGCAAAGACGGAGACAAGCAGCAGACAGGCGATTACGCCGAACTCCTCGCCAACAACGGCGAAGATGAAGTCTGTGTGGCTGTCCGGCAGGATCCGCTTGACGGTGCCCTCCCCCGGACCACGGCCCAGCCACCCACCTGCAAGAAATGAATCCTTGGCCGTATCGATCTGGAAGGTGTCGCCGGAGCTCGGGTCGAGGAACCGGTCCACGCGGTTGGTCACGTGCGGCAGGAAGGCATAGGCGGCAAACAGGCCAACGATCCCGATGACGCCAAGCGCCATGATGATGAGCCAGGAAATCCCGTTCAGAAAGAACAGCCCTGCCCAGACCAGGCCGAGCAGCATGGTCTGACCGAAGTCCGGCTGGGCGATCAGGAGAGCCGCGCAAACCGCAAAGAGTACAAAGGCGAAGAGCACTCCAGGCACCTCGCGCCGGCGGCCGCTTTCCGACAGAAGGAAAGCGATCAGGATCACGAAGGCAGGCTTCAGGAATTCGGACGGCTGTATCGACAAGCCGGCGATATAGATCCAGCGCCGCGCACCCTTGGCCTCAAACCCCAGGAACAGCGTCGCGACCATCATCAGTAGTGACACGATGAACAGGATGAGTGCCGCTCGCCGGACCATGCGCGGCGTCATCAGCGAGCCGGCGAGCATGATCGTCAGGGCCGGGATCAGGAACATGGCCTGTCGCTTGACGAAATAGAAGGTTTCAACGCCGATGCGTTCGGCAACCGGCGGACTGGCTGCAAACGAAAGCACCACACCGCCAACCATCAGCAGGCTGAAGGCGGCAAGCAGATAGTGGTCCACTGTCCAGAGCCATTCCGCAAAGCGGCTGCGATCGGCGCGCGAAACCATATCAGGCGACCTCCTGGGTATTGCCGGAATTGGGCAAGGCACGCACCGCATCTACAAAAGCAGCGCCCCGCAGTTCAAAATTCGGGAATTGGTCGAAGCTCGCACAGGCGGGCGACAAAAGTATGGCGATTTCCGCCGCACCGTCCTCTGCCGCCTCGGCAGCGGCGTCCTGCACTGCCTGGGTCAGCGTTCCGCTGATCTTGAAGGGCACGCGGCCATCCAGCGTCTTGGCGAAATCCTGAGCCGCCTCTCCGATCAGAAAGGTCTTGGCGATCTTCGGGAAATATTCGTCCAGCGAGGAGATACCGCCCGCCTTGGCCCGGCCGCCCGCGATCCAGTAGATCCGATCGAAACTTGCCAATGCTCTGGCCGCAGCGTCAGCGTTGGTAGCCTTGGAATCGTTGATATAGAGAACCCGGCCCTTCTTCTCCACCACTTCCATGCGGTGATGAAGTCCCGGGAAGGTCTTGAGGGCTTCTGCGATCTGCCCTGCCGGAATTTCCAGCGCACGCAGAGCCGCGAAGGCAGCCGCCGCATTCTGGCCGTTGTGGTCACCCCGGAGGCTGTCGATCCCGCCTAACAGCGCAACTTCGATCTGGCTACCGTCATGCGCCTCGATCAGTCGCCCGTGGCGAGCGTAGATACCGTTGGTAAGTTCCTTTTCACCAGCGATCCGGCACACGGGCTTGCGTGCAAGTTCAAGCCTGTCGGCAATTGCTGAGGACAACCGGTCGTCAACTCCCACAACCGCGACCTTGGCACCGGCAACAAGCCGCTCCTTGATAGCGGCGTAGTTTTCCATGGACCCGTGACGATCGAGATGATCCGGTGACAGGTTCATGTGAATGCCGACCGTTGCATCCAGGGTCGGCGCCAGATCGATCTGGTAGGAAGAGCACTCCACCACATAGTGCCGACCGGGTTGCGGAGGATCCAGTTCGAGGACCGGCGTCCCGATGTTACCGCCGAGTTGCACGTCCCGGCCGAGGGCCTTCAGGAGATGCGCGATCAGGGCGGTGGTCGTCGACTTGCCATTGGTACCGGTAATCGCAATCAGCGGCGCGGACGGGCATTGTTTGCGCCGCTCACGGCAGAAAAGCTCGACATCCCCGACAATCTCGACGCCAGCATCACGCGCCAGCTCCACCGACCAGTGCGGCACCGGATGGGTCAGCGGCACACCGGGTGCAAGAACCAGTGCGGCAACGTCCGACCAGTCAAGGTTTCGAAGGTCTTGCGTTGCAAGCCCCTCGCCGGCAGCTTGTGCGACCCGAGCTTCGTTGTCGTCGAAACAGACCACATCCGCACCGCCCGCCTTCAGCGCGCGCGCCGTTGCAAGCCCGGACCCGCCGAGCCCGAACAGGGCAACCTTTCTGCCGTCGAATGTGGTGACCGGGATCATGCGTCTACCTCAGCTTCAAGGTTGCGAGGCCGAGCAGGGCAAGCACGACGGAAATGATCCAGAAGCGGATCACCACCTGGCTTTCGGTCCAGCCCATGATCTCGAAATGATGGTGGATCGGCGCCATTCGGAAGACCCGCTTGCCGGTCAGTTTGAAGGAAAACACCTGCACGATGACCGACACGGCTTCGAGCACGAAGAGGCCTCCAATGATGGCCAGAACAATCTCGTGCTTGGTGGCAACCGCGATCGCGCCGATCATGCCGCCGAGAGCAAGTGATCCGGTGTCACCCATGAAGATGGCGGCCGGAGGAGCGTTGAACCACAGGAAGCCTAGACCCGCGCCGATCACGGCACCACAGATGACGGCAAGTTCACCGGTGCCGGCAACGTGGTGGATCTGGAGATAGCTGGCAAAAACCGCATTACCGGAAAGATAGGCAATCAGGCCGAAGGAAGCGCAGGCGATCATCACCGGTACGATTGCCAGACCATCGAGACCGTCGGTCAGGTTGACCGCGTTCCCCGCGCCAACCATCACGAAGGCCGCGAAGGGAATGAAGAAAAGACCGAGATTGAGCGTCAGATCCTTGATGAAGGGAAAAGTGATCGCTTCCGAGTATTCGGACACATCCAGAAGGGTAACCGCGAAGGCCGCGCCGCCCGCGATCAGGAACTCCAGGCCCAACCGGGCCTTGCCGCCAAATCCCTTGTGCGAGGACTTGGTGACCTTCAGGTAGTCATCATAAAAACCGATGCCGCCGAACCCGAGGGTGACGCCGATGACCACCCAGACGTAAGGGTTGGAAAGATCCGACCAAAGCAATGCCGCGACCAGGGCCCCTGACAGGATCATCAACCCGCCCATGGTGGGCGTGCCTTTCTTGGTCAGGAGATGACTTTCAGGTCCGTCGGCGCGGATCGGCTGCCCATGCCCTTGCCGGATCCGAAGACTGGCGATGATTTTCGGTCCGAACAGGAAAACGAAAAACAGCGCGGTCATGATCGCGCCACCGGTTCGGAAAGTGATGTAACGGAACACGTTCAGCGCTGAAATCTGATCCGCGAATTGCCCCAAGAAATAAAACATCCAATGCCCCTTACGCCGCTGCGGTGTCGTCCGCAGGCGGATATTCTTTTTTCAAGGCCTCGACAAGCGGGCCCATCCGGGTTCCGAGCGATCCCTTGATCATAACAACATCACCGGAACGGACGTCGCCCAAAAGCACGTCTTCCAGATCTTTTGCTTCTTCGCAGTAGTGTCCGCGCAGGTCATGCGGCAGCAGCTTCCAGAGCGCATGCATGTGCGGGCCCGCGCAATAGACCGCGTCGATATCGGCGTCGGTAATCGGCTGGAGCAACTCCGCGTGCAAACGGTCGGCATCGGTCCCCAGTTCGCGCATATCTCCAATGACGGCAATACGGCGACCCGGCCTTGTGACAGGCGCCTCGCCCAGCACGGCAAGTGCTGCCTTCATAGAGGCGGGATTGGCGTTGTAGCTCTCGTCGATCAGGTTGAACTCGCCCTTCTGCATGGGCAGACGGGTCACCTCGCCGCGACCCTTGGGTGCGCGCATGGAATCGAGTGCCAGTCCTGCTTTTGCAAGATCCGCCCCCAGATCCACGACCGCGGTCAAGACTGCCAGGCTATTCTTGACGTGGTGTTTGCCCGACGCCCCGATCTTGTACGTGATTTCCTGGCCCAGAATGCTGGCGTCGACACTCGATCCGGCCGGATAGGAGACTGCCTTCTGGAGATGGCTGTCTGCCGAAGGGTCTTCGCCAAATGTTTGGATTTTGGAAACACCGGCAGCAGCAGCCAGAAACTTCAGCAGGTCGAATTGCAGATTGTCCTTGTTCAGGATCGCAATTCCACCAGGCTCCAGTCCGTCGAAAATTTCGGCCTTTGCCTTGGCTATCTGCTCGACGCTGTCGAAAAATTCCAGGTGTACCGGCTGAACGGTGGTGATGATCACCACGTGCGGGCGCACCATCTTTACCAGCGGCGAGATTTCGCCCGCATGGTTCATGCCGATCTCGAAGACACCGAAATCCGTGTCGGCGGGCATGCGTGCCAATGTCAGCGGTACGCCCCAATGGTTGTTGAAAGAGGCAACCGAGGCATGAACCTTGCCGGATTCTGTCAGTGTCAGGCGCAGCGCTTCCTTCGTGCCGGTCTTTCCGACAGAACCGGTAACCGCGACAATGCGGGCACTACTGCGGGCCCGCGCTGCAACACCGAGATTGCGCATGGCTTCAAGCGGATCGTCCACCACCACGTAGCGGCCATCTTCGGGCAGATTGGACAAACGATCCTCGCCAACCAGCGCCACCGATGCGCCGGCTTCCAGTGCGGCGGCAACATAATCATGCCCGTCCAGACGGTCGCCGGTGATCGCGACGAATGCATCACCCGGCTCCAGCGTCCGGCTGTCTATGGATATACCGGTAATTTCAGCGCCAGCATCACCCTGAAGGCGGCCACCGGCGGCTTCAACAAAGGCATCAAGGGTCCAAAGCGGGTCGCTCATGTGTTTCCTTCAAGACTGATGGCGCGCTTTACGGCTTCGTGATCGGAAAAGGGAATCACTGTGTCGCCAACAATCTGGCCCGTTTCGTGACCTTTTCCGGCCACACACAGGATATCGCCATCCTTTAGGCGGCGAACTCCCTCTGCGATCGCTTCATACCGGTCGCCAATCTCCATTGCATCGGGTGCGCCACCCAACACCGCCTTGCGAATGGTCGCCGGGTCTTCCGAGCGCGGGTTGTCGTCGGTGACGATAACCAGATCGGCCCTGCGAGCCGCGACTTCCCCCATCAGCTCGCGTTTTCCGGGGTCCCTGTCGCCACCGGCGCCGATAATCACGGACAGCTTGCCACGGGCAAATGGCTTCAAGGCCGCAAGGGCGTTATCAAGCGCGTCCGGCTTGTGGGCGTAATCGACAAAAACCAGCCCGCCTGCTGGCGTCTTGCCGGCAAGTTCAAGACGGCCCGGAGCCCCCTTCAGGTTTTCAAGGGCCCGCAAGGCAGTTCCCGTGTCGATGCCAGCGGCAATCGCGAGACCGGCAGCAATGAGTGCGTTGGAAACCTGGAAGCGACCGATCAGGGGCAGCGTCACCTTGTATTCGCCGCGCGCACTCTGGATCGTCAGTTCCTGCCCTGCCCCCATCGGTTTCAGGCCGGTAAGGGTGAGGTTCCGGCCGGTTTCTCCGACCGTGAAGAGCGGCAGTCCTCGCTCCTGCGCGACCGCCATGACCCGGTCAGCATATTTCTCACCCGGATCGCAGACCACTGTGCCGCCTGACGGAAGCAACTCTTTGAACAGGCGAAGCTTTGCATTCAGGTAATGCTCGATCGTCGGATGATAGTCCATGTGATCGCGGCCAAGATTGGTGAAGGCGGCCGCCGTCAGCCGAACACCGTCCAGCCGGTACTGATCGAGACCGTGCGAAGAGGCCTCAAGCGCCGCGTGATTGACACCTTCTTCTTCCAGCTCTGCCAACTGCTTGTGCAAGGCAACCGGGTCCGGCGTTGTCAGGCCGCCGTAGCTTTCTCCATCCGGCTTGATAACGCCCAGTGTACCAAGACTTGCGGCAGGATGGCCTGCAGACTGGAAAATCTGACGGGCGAAATGAGCAACGGATGTCTTGCCTGCAGTTCCGGTGACGGCAACTATTGTGTCGGGTTGAGCTCCGTAGAAACGGGCCGCCATTCTCGCAAAAACCTGACGAGGCTCTGCGGCACTGACAACGGCAACCGTGTTCGGCACCTGTGCACGCACTGCATCTGCGGCCTCTTCAGCACACAGAATGGCAATTGCCCCGGCCGCTGCTGCGTCCGGGGCGAATTTTGTCCCGTCGACGGAAGCCCCCTTGAAGGCGGCAAACAAGAAGCCCGGCTGAACTTTGCGGCTATCAGCCGTCAGCCCCGTAATTTTCCGAGCTTCTGCCGCTTCGGGCAAGGTCAGCCCGGCAGCTAAATACTCAAGATCCATCTCACCCGATCATCCGGTTTGTGCGTCGTCATTAATGAGCTTTTTCGGAAAACCGGATTTCGGCTGCGACCCCGCCGGTTTTCAAAGCTCAGCTCGTCTCCTTAATAGGAAATCTCGATTGGTTCATCCCCTTTGCTGAACCGTGGCATCACACCAAGCATGGGAGCCGAGCGGCGAACGATTGCGCCAACCATTGGCGCGGCGTTCAGACCAGCCGTCGCGCCAATGCCGTCGCGTTCCGGTTTCGGCTCGTCGATAACGACCAGAACCACGTAGCGCGGGTCGTCCATCGGGAAGGCCGACAGGAACGAGTTGCGGCGCTTGTTGTTGACATATCGACCGTTCTCGATCTTCTCCGCAGTGCCAGTCTTGCCACCGACCGTGTAGCCCGGGACATCGGCCCGGCGGCCCGAACCGGAGAGCACGTTCAGCCTGAAGAGATAACGCATCATGCGGCTCGTTTCCGGAGAAACGACTTGTTTGCCAAGCTTTTGCACGTCTTCGGGGCTTCTCGGCAGGAAGGTTGGCGGAAGCAGGACGCCACCATTCACCAGCGCCGCGGCGGCAACGGCGGTCTGCATCGGCGTTACCGAGATACCGTGCCCGAACGAGATGGTCATCGCCGCCAGTTCGTTCCATTTCGGCGGCAGCAGCGGCGCTGCATTTTCCGGCAACTCGGTCTGCAGACGATCAGTCAGGTGCAGGCGCTTCAGGAAGTCCTGCTGGCGCGCAATACCGGTCGCCAGCATCATTTTTGCGGTGCCGATGTTGGATGAATAGATAAAGATTTCAGGCACCGACAGGATGCGGTGTTTCCCGTGGAAATCCGAAATCGTGCGCCCGCCTGCCCTGATCGGACGGGTCGCATCGAAGCTGTCATTGATCGAAACAGCCCCCGAATCCAGTGCCATCGCGGTGGTGAAGGTCTTGAAGACCGATCCCATTTCAAAGACACCACCGGTTGCCCGGTTCAGGCGGTCTTTTTCCAGGGCCTGCGCCCGGTCGTTCGGGTCGTAGTCCGGCAGGGAGGACATGGCGACCACTTCGCCGGTCTTCACATCCAGAACGATACCGGCCGCGGCGATCGCCTTGTAGCGTTCCATCGCCTTCACGAGCTCATCGCGCACGACATGCTGGACGCGCAGATCGACGGACAGCTTCACCGGCTCCATCGTACGGTCCGACGTAAAGCCAAGCGACTGAAGGTCCCTCAACCAGGAGTCATCGATGTATTTTTCGATCCCGGCGAGGCCCTGATTGTCGACGTTGACGGAACCAACGATATGGCCCGCGGTCGGCCCACCTCCTGCGCCGAAATCCAGGCATGGGACGGCGCCTCTTCCATTTGCGCCAGCATTACCAGCCGGCCCGCGATCGCAACATAGACGCAGGCAAAGGCAAGCATGGCCACATAGACACGGGATTTGACCGCACTGGCGGAGACGGAGTCCCTTGTCGCCCGCGGATGAGCCCGTCTTACCTGAAGGAAGCTGGCCGGTTCACTAACCATCGTCATGACCGCGCCCTCACTGGATCACAGCAGACGAGCCGGCATAGCCGCCCATCTGACTGCCACCGATTGGCTCCAGCATAACAGGACGCGCCGGAAGATCTTCCGTTGTCACGATCTGCTTCACATCAAGCGGTTCAAGAAGAAGATAATCGTTATAGCGCTCGACAAGGGACTGCAGCCGGTCCGGCTTGTTGAGAAGGCTCCACTCCGCCTTCAGATGACGGATGGAGTCGCGCTCCTCGTCGATCTGCCGCTTCAGATCGGCAACCTTTTCCGCAGACTTCGTCGCTGCGAGCTTCATGTCATAGACCGTCGCCGCGCCGATCACGACCGCCAGTATGAACACGATGTTCAGCGTTCGAACCATATTAGCCCCCTAGCCCATGGAAGGCTGCGAGACGTGGGACACCCGCCTGATGGATGTCCAGCTCTCGCGCCTCAGCTTCGGTCCGCCGCCCGGCCCGAAGCTTCGCGGATCTTGCCCGCGGATTGATGTCCGTTTCAGCGTCGGCAGCTTCCACCGCCTTGCGCGTCAACAATTCGAATGTCGCCGGAGGCACGTCTTCCTCCGGCATATGTCGGGATCCGCCACCGCGGGTCCGGGTCCGATCCTGGAAGAACCGCTTGACGATACGGTCTTCGAGGGAATGGAAACTCACCAGCACAAGGCGTCCGCCCGGCTTCAGAATCCGCTCGGCCGCGCCCAGCGCTTCAGCCGCCTGATGCAACTCGCCGTTCACGTAGATCCGCAGCGCCTGGAAGGTTCGCGTTGCCGGATGGATCTGTGCCTTCTTGGGCGACCGGCCAAGCACCTTTTCGATCAGGTTCGCCAGCTCCAGGGTCCGGGTGAATGGCTTTTCCTTGCGGGCCCTGTCGATGGCGTGCGCAACTGTCGTCGCCCGCTTTTCCTCGCCCAACAGACCGATGACGCGGATCAGACCCTTCACTGGCAGCTCATTGACGACATCCGCAGCCGATGGCCCGGCCTGCTCCATACGCATGTCCAACGGCCCATCGCGCAGGAATGAAAAGCCGCGATCAGCCTCATCAAGCTGCATGGAAGATACGCCGAGATCGAGAACCACACCGTCGACACCATCGAAACCGCAACCGCGGGCATGCGTTTCAAGACCCGCAAATTGACCCGGCACGAGCATCAGCCGGCCTTCGGAAGCTTTCACAAGCTCCTGCCCGCCGGCAATCGCGTCCGGATCCCGGTCGATACCGATCACATGGGCACCACGTTCCAGAATTGCGCGGGAATAACCTCCGGCACCGAAAGTACCGTCGACAATCACCTCGCCGGGCTGCGGTGCAAGCCACTCCAGAACCTCTTTCAGGAGAACCGGCACATGGCGCTCGGGTCCGCCAGCGTCAGGAGCAACGTCTCTGTCGCCGAGCGCCATCATACCGGCTCTCCCTGAGAGGATGCGGAGCTTTGCCCCGACAGCATCGCGAGCGCACGCCGTTGGGCCTCTGCGCGGTACTCGCGAAACTTTTCAGGTTCCCAGATCTGGAACTTGTAATTCATGCCGACGAAGGTGACCTGGTCGGTAATTCCGGTGTGTTCGCGGATCATGTCGGAAATGGTCATGCGGCCATCCCCATCGATCCTCGGGTTTTCGCTGGCGCCGAACAGGGCGATCGCCAGTGCATCATGATCGGGAGAGAGCTTTGCGAAGGCTTCCGAGCGCTTGTTGATTTCAGCAAGCAGATCGTTTCCGCCCGCGTCGACAGCCGCGCAGTGTGAAGAAGCAATGCAATAAAGGCCTTCAAATCCATCTCTCGCCAATACCGTACGGAAGGGCGCCGGGATCGACACGCGACCCTTGGCATCCAGCCGGTTGGTAAAGTGAGAAACAAAGCCGGCCATTCATCCCCTCGAAACGGGTCCCCACCCGTTCAAATCCCAAGTTCACCCGTAAATGAGAGGAAGGCCGGCAACTTGCCCGGACACGCAATTTGCAAAAACGGCACTTTCAGAACCGTTAAATCGATGTCCATGACCCTACTGAGATGGGCCCGCGCTCCCCATTCTGGGTATTTATGGGATACCATGGGAAATCATGGGCGGTCAATGGAATCTCATGGATTCCGGCTCGATTTGATCGCACACGACCCCGTCGAGAGACCTTAAGGCAAACATGCTTAATGAAGCCTTGACACAATTGGAGAATCGGATTCGCAGGAATACGGAGGTTTTCCGCATCGAGGCCCGGAAAACCGGCAATTTCTGCCTATCTGGAAAGACTTGTGGAGAAAGAAAACCGCCTTCGTGGCGAGTGTCTCAACCGAACCTGAGCGCCCGCCCCGTGGCCCCTGGTGTCTCGCCGAACCGCTCCCGGTAGGCAACCGAGAACCGACCCAGGTGCCGGTGGCCGGACCGGTAGGCCACCTCTGCCACGGGCAGATTGTGCCCCTCCGACAACAACAGGTGCCGTGCGTAACTCAACCGGACGTCGTGAAGGTACTGAAGTGGAGTACAGCCGTATTCCTGCCGGAACTGCAATTGAAGGTTCCGGGGCGAGGTTCCTGCGTGGGTACTGATATCCAGAAGACTGATGTCGTCGGCAAAACGCTCGCCGATCAGGCTGACCGCACGCTTCAGGATGGCCGGTGACCTGCCGGTCTCCCGCCGTTCCAGCAGCGGCGACGCGGTGTTCGGCTGAAATTCCAGCAGCGCTCCGACAAGGGCTTCTTCCAGGTGACGTTGTTCCGGACTCCCTTCCCCCTGAAAAACCCGCCCTTCCTCGACTGCGCCCAGAACACCGCGCAAGCGACGGCGCCAGGCAGCACCAGCGCGAGACAGAAGATTGAATGCGGGTTCGAAGCGAACCTGACCAACACTCACACCGGCCATTCTGCTTGCAACTTCCTGCAGGAAACCGGTCTCGATCTGAAGAAGGATCTGCTGGCAGCCGGCATGCCAGCGCATGGCTGTGTGCCGGTCCGGATTGAGAATGGAGGCAACCCTCGGCGTGGACACCATGGAACGACAACCATTGCGGACCTCAGCCGTGCCGGCAATTGGAAGCTGGATCAGGTAGAACTCGGCAAGTTCTCCTGGCTCGATCGCCACATCAGCGCCATACCGCAGGTAGTTGAGAGAAAGATGCTGTCCACGCGCCCGGTTCTGGCAGGCATCAAACCTGTCGGATGCCGAAAAACGTCCCAGGCGATGATTGCAGAAGTGACGGGCAACGATTTCCCTGGCTTCGTCCACATCCGCGGTTTCGAAGCATTTGAAGCGATCGAGCGGCGTTTTGCTTTCTGCCTGAGACAACATTGTGGAAGCATGCCGCTGCTGCGAGGCCCTTTCAAGCGCCACCTTGTGTGCCATGCGTCATTTTACTGCATCCGGCCAAGTAATTTCGCTTTCTGGATAAAGAAATCCATCGAGCCGCGCTTAGCCTTTCACCTGTCGAAAGACCAAAGCGCACCAAATGAGCGATGAGGGGAACAATCATGCAAGATGGCGCAGGCATTACCGCAGCTAACGCGGGACTGGACAATATCAGCTGGAATGTGGTCGGGCACACCTATACGCCGAAACTCCTGAGCGGCAATGCCTTCATCTGGCATGCGCTCATTCCGGCGGAGACCTTTGTCCCACCTCACATACATCCGACCCAGGACGAATGGATCGTGATGCTGGAAGGGGAGCTGGAAGTCGAAATGGGTGGTCAGACCCACAAGGCAAAGGCGGGCGACACGATCCGCATGCCGATGGGTGAAGCCCACGGCATCTTCAACAGGTCCGGCAAGACGGCCACCTGTGTCTTCGGTGTTGCGCCGTCCCGTAAACTCTTCGAACTCTTCGGCGCGCTCGACGGCGTGACAGATCCGGCTGAACTGGTCCGGCTTTCCGCCTTGCACGAGGTCGACTTTCTGCCGCCTCCCGATCAGGCCTGAGCAAACACGGCCAGATCCAGCTTTTGAAGTGACGGGGTGGATTGCCGGCAGATACCACACTGCCGGCGCCCCCTGAGGCGAGAGGACATCGAGAATGACGAAACGCAAGACTGTCGCCGTAATCGGCGGCGGCGTGAGCGGGCTTGCGGCTGCAAAAGCCTTCGACGAACGCGGGCACCGGGTGATGGGCTTCGAGCGAAGCCACGATTTCGGTGGTGTCTGGGAACTGTCGCGGTCCTATCCGGACGTGCAGACCCAGTCGCCCAAGGACCTTTACCGCTTCACCGACCTGCCCATGCCGGACGACTATCCTGAATGGCCCAAGGGGCCTCAGGTACATGCCTATTTGCATGCCTATGCGACAAAACACAAACTCGGCCGCCTGTTCCGGCTGAACACCAATGTCCTTTCCATGGATCGCCGCAAGGATGGCAATCCGGGCTGGACACTGACACTTGAGGCGGCCGGCAGAACCTGGTGCGAAGACTTCGACTTCGTCGCCATCTGCACCGGCCAGTTTTCGGACAAGAACGTCATTTCCCACCCTGGGCAAGAAGCCTTCGAGGCCGCCGGCGGCCAGGTGCTGCACAGCTCGGACTATACCGACAGCAGCATGGCGCGGGGCAAACATGTGATCGTCCTCGGCGGCTCCAAATCCGCGACCGACCTGGTGGTCAACGCCGCCAGAAACGGTGCGAAATCGGTTACGCTGGTTTACAGGGAACCGGTCTGGCGCGTGCCTTATTTTGTAGGTGGCATCAATTTCAAACGCCTGCTCTACATGCGCGCCCAGGAACAGCAGTTCAACGGCTGGGGCCGGACCGGCCTTGCAAAAGCGGTCTCTGTTGCCTTCAAGCCATTGATCTGGGCAAATTTCAGAGGGCTGGAAACCCTGCTCAAGTTTCAGCTCAAGTTGAAGAAATGGGACATGGTTCCGGATATCCCGATCGAAAAGGACGCCTCCTGTTCGTTGCCGATCGTGACACCGGGACTTTTCGAAGGTTTTGAAGCGGGCAGCATCCGCCCGGTGCGGGGAACCTTCGCGCGCTATGAGAATGGCCAGGTCATCCTGTCCACGGGAGAAGCACTGCCCTGTGATCTGGCTGTGCTGGCCGTCGGCTGGAAACTCGGCATTCCATATCTGGCGAAGGAATACCGGGACAAACTGATTGAGCCCGACGGGCAATACAGGGTCTACCGTCTGTCGGTGAACCCGGACCTGCCCGACTTGGGCTTTGTCGGCTTCAACTCCAGTTTTTGCACCGTGCTGTCGGCGGAAATGATTGCCAACTGGCTGGTTCGCTATGCCGACGGGCAACTGGCCCATCAGCCGACGGATAGGGAAATGCGAACCAACATCGACCAGATGCTCCACTGGCGGCGGCAGGAACGGCCGGCTGCCCAGGTCTATGGCGGTCTTTGCTCTGCCCCCTTCCACTTCCGGCACTTCGACGAACTGCTGGCGGATATGGGGGCTGCCAAGCGAAAACGCACGAACCCGTTGGCGGAGCAGTTCTCCTACCCGAACGCAGAAGCTTACGGGACATTTCTTGGCAGCACGCCGCAATATGCAGCGGGCTGAACAGGGAAAGTAAGAGCCAGCCGGCCTGTAAGCCGGGTTCTGTATGGCCCGGCCAGATACGAGACCTGACGCGGACGTGACAGCCATTCATCTGTGACGTCTGTTGCCAGACGCCTATCGCAACCAACCCGGACAACTGGCCTGGAAACCGGCCTGAACCGGATCGCTCCGGTTCGCGCTGTCCCTATTCGGTTTTGCTCCCGGTGGGGTTTACCATGCCGCCGCTGTTGCCAGTTGCGCGGTGGGCTCTTACCCCACCCTTTCACCCTTACCCCGGGAAAATCTCTCGATCTGTCCGGGGCGGTTTGCTTTCTGTGGCACTTTCCCTAAGGTCGCCCTCGCCGGGCGTTACCCGGCACCGTGTTTCCATGGAGCCCGGACTTTCCTCCCCCGCGGCCTTTCGGCACTTGCGGCAGCGGCTGTCCGACCGACTGGCGCATGGGACTTAGGAGGCTTTGCGGGCGAGGTCAAGCGACAGTCGATGCCGTGCTGCGCGAATTCCCGGGATAGCGTCCCGGTCCTGTGTCATTCCGCCAACCTGCCGTCCACTGGCGGTTGCGACTTCGCGCCTCGCCTCACCCGTTCGCACGCTTCACAATCCTCACGCAAGCTAGCTCTTGCAGGGCTATAGGCTGGCAAAACTGTCAAGGTGCCATCGGGCCAGGCACCCAAGAGCCTGCGGCAAAACCCGCCAACCCCGGAACGGAAAAAGAGGAAAGTAATTCTAATTACTGTAAAAAATATCAATATAAGTTTTTACAAGCCTCTCGAAAGATAAAAACTTTTTCCCACCGTTGCCCAAATATTAAGCAATAAGAAACCCATGTGACGGAAGGTAATGGGAACAAACATGGAGCTAAAAATGCGTCAACTGTGCGTCTTCCTGCCAGCGATCATGCTGGCAACTGCAGCCCAGGCTGCGGAAACACCGCCCGATGCGAAAGCGTTGATCCAGCCGGAGATCGTGGAAGCCGTTGCCGAATGGCTTTCCAACCCGATCGTGGCCTTGTCGATCAACGCACAAAACAATTTGCGCGGGTCACTTTCACAGGCAGACATCGACGCACTGGACACCCAATGGCGACAGGAACGCGAAGCAGCGGACAAGCCTCTGATTTCCGCGACCTTGTCCGCCCCCTTGTCGATCTATCTCCTGCGCGTTCAGGCAGGGTCCCTCGGCCTCTATCCAGAAATCTTCGTCATGGACGCGAACGGTCTGAACGTCGGGCAAAGTGCGATTACCAGCGACTACTGGCAGGGAGACGAGGCCAAGTTCCAGAAGACCTTCCCGAACGGCCCTGAAACCGTTTTCATCGACGAACCGGAATGGGACGACGGCAGCAAGATCTGGCGTGCCCAGCTCAACATGACGATCACCGACCCCGAAACCAAGAAAGCCATCGGGGCCGCCACAGTCGAATTCAACCTGACCGAACTGATGCGTCGTCAGGGTACGGGATCTTAAGCGGGAAATACCATGTTCAAAAATCTATCCGTCAGCAAAAAGATCGCCGCAGGGTTCCTGACACTCGCATTGGTCGGCGCAGTGGCCGGTGGCATGAGTGCCTATCAGACGCATTCGGCTCTGGATGAAGTCAAGACAGCAAACAACCTGTCGGATCTCAACGTGGAAACGGCCGAACTCACGGAAAAGATCGCAGCGCAGGCTTTGTCGGTGAAATCCTTCCTGCTAACTGGCAACCGTGATCTTCTCACCCGGTCCCAGGCTCTGAACGATGAAATTCAGACAGGTTTTTCGGAAGTCGGCTCACTTGTCGACGCGAGCCTGCCTGAGTTTCAAAGCCATCTCTCCGAACTGAAATCAAGCTGGGAAACCTGGTACAGCCAGATTGCCGCGCGCCAGATCGAACTGATGCGCACACCGGAGACGGTCGACATGGCGCGTGCGATTGACCTGACACCGGAAAGCTCGGGTCTTTTGACAGCTGTACAGCAGCAAAGCCGACAGCTTGCCCACGCAGTTGATGCGGAACGGCAGAAATCGGTTATTGCCCAGAACACGTCACTGAACACGGTTCAGATCGTCTCGCTTTCCAGCACACTGATCCTCACCGTGCTTGCGATGATCCTCGGCTTCCTCAATCACATCGCGATTTCAGCGCCGCTATCGAGACTGTCCGTCATAACCGACAAGCTGTCGGCCGGAGACACGTCTCAGACGGTTGATATCAGCGACCGTAAGGACGAAATCGGTCTTCTCGGCCGCGCGCTCGGTGTCTTCCGCGAAAACCTGATCCGCACACGCGAACTTGAGCAACAGGCTGAAGCGGAACGCATCAACGCCGAACGCATCAAGCGCGAGGAAATGGAGAAGGTTGCCAGCGACTTCGAAGCAACAGTCCTAAACATCTGCGACGGGATGATTACACGACTGGATGCGCTGACCAGTTCCGCCGGATCACTGTCAACGATTGCCAACAACACCACGGACCAGGCCCTGGCCGTTTCGGCAGCCGCCGAACAGGCAACCACCAACGTGAATACCGTTGCCAGTGCGACAGAGGAACTTTCAGCTTCCATCCGTGCAATCACGGAACAGGTGCGATCATCTTCGGAAATCGCACAGGAAGCGGAACATGAAGTCGGGCGATCCAACGAAGCCGTGGCAACGGTACAGCAGGTGGTTTCGCGCATCGGCGACGTTACGAAGCTGATCACCGATATTGCCGAACAGACCAACCTGCTCGCCCTCAACGCGACCATTGAAGCTGCCCGTGCCGGCGAGGCCGGAAAGGGCTTTGCCGTTGTTGCATCCGAGGTCAAGGCACTCGCGGAACAGACATCCAAGGCGACGGAGGAAATCGACCGGCAGATCACGGAAATGCGCCAGGCCGCGGATGCTTCGACAGAAGCAACCGAGTCTGTTGCCGGTCTCGTCCAGAAGATTTCGGAAAACACGCACGCCATGTCCGGTGCAGCGGAAGAACAGAACCTGGCAACGACCGAAATCGCCAGCAGCGTCTCCGAAGCCGCACAGGGTACCGAAAGCGTTTCGAGATCCATTTCCGAGGTCAGTGGCGCTGCCAGCGAAACGGCAAACCTGAGCTCGGACATGAATGCGGCTGTCGGCGAATTGCATGAACAGTCCAATACACTGCGCCACGCCATGCAGGACTTCCTGGGCAAGGTGCGGGCAGCGTAACCAGCCTTGATCGAGCCCTGTAATGGGTTTCACGGTCTCGGTAAAAATACTGCGTCGCACAAACTTCATTTCTCTTGTGCGACGCCAGCGGCTAACGTCCCCTTAGGATTTCATTCCGGGGGACGTTTTCGTGAAACACGCGATCAAGACGCAGGAAGCTGCGGACCTCATTCCAGACGGAGCCACCCTGCTGGTGGGAGGTTTCATGGGGGTGGGTTCGCCCCACCGGTTGATTGACGCCATCGTGGCGAAAGGCACCAGAAACCTGACGATTGTCGCCAATGACACGGCCATGCCGGGTCGTGGCATCGGCAAGCTCGTCAGCGCAGGTTCGGTTTCAAGGGTGATCGCTTCTCACATCGGCCTCAACCCGGAAACCCAGCAGAAGATGATATCCGGCGAGATTGATGTCGAACTGGTTCCCCAGGGGACCCTGGTCGAACGCATCCGGGCGGCCGGCGTCGGTCTGGGTGGCATCCTGACCCCGACCGGCATCGGCACGCTCGTCGAGGAAGGCAAGCAGAAGATCACCGTCGACGGCAAGGACTATCTTCTGGAAACGCCCATCCATGGCGATTTTGCCCTTCTGGCCGCCTACCGGGCGGACTACGTCGGCAATCTGGAGTATTCCCTCACCGCCCACAATTTCAACCCGATCATGGCACTGGCGGGCAAGACCGTTATCGCGGAACCGCACACGATCGTACCCGTGGGTGTGATTTCGCCAGACAGCGTGAAAACACCCGGCATTCTCGTCGATCATCTTCTGGAAAGGGCCGCCTGATGGACGACAAGGAAATCATCGCCCGCCGCGTGGCACAGGAAATCAAAGCCGGTACGCTGGTCAATCTCGGCATCGGCCTGCCATCACTGGTGGCCAACTACCTGCCGAAGGAAGTGCATGTCTTCTTTCAGGCCGAAAACGGTGTGATCGGCCTGGGTGCCCGCCCGCCCGAAGGGATGGAAGACCCCGACCTCACCGATGCCGGCGGCGGTTTCGTGACCGCCGTTCCGGGAGCTGCCTCCATCGACAGCGCCATGAGCTTCGGCCTGATCCGCGGCGGCCATCTGGACATGACCGTTCTCGGCGGCTTGCAGGTGGACGAACGTGGCTATCTCGCGAACTGGATGATCCCGGGCAAGATGGTTCCGGGCATGGGCGGTGCAATGGATCTTGTGGCCGGCGCCAAACAGGTGATCGTCGCAATGGTTCACACGGCCAAGGGCCACCCCAAGATCCTGAAGGAATGCACACTTCCCCTGACAGCTCGCCGTCGTGTCAGCCTGATCGTGACGGAAATGGCCGTGATCGAACCGACGGACGACGGCCTCGTCCTGCGAGAAACCGGCCCCGGCCTGAGTGTCGATGATGTCATCTCCGCAACAGAAGCCTCGCTGATCGTTCACGGGGACGTCCCGACCATGCGGCTTTGAAGGAAGACTGGTCAATACGCGTGTCCAGTACCAAGCAAACCGGCAAGGGTGTCCACGCCCTCCTCGATCTGCCGTGCATTTGCACCGGCAAAGCCGACAATAAGTCCTGGCCGCCCTCCTTCGCCTAGATAACAATTGCTGAGCGGTGAAACGGCAAAGCCACGGTCCTGCATGGCGACTGCAAGGGCAATATCGTTGACGGGCTCCCGGAACATGACCGTCAACTGCACATTGCCTGTAAGAGGCGCAACTTCGACACGATTGCCCAGCCTCTGCCGTAACGCGCCGGCGAGCATCGTCCCCCGCTCCAGATAGACTGGCCGGATCTGTTTCAGGTGCTTCTGATAGGCCCCGCAATCCATGAAGTATGCGAGTGCAGCCTGGGCCTGAACATTGGCAGAACAGCCGATATTGCGCATGGTTTGGGTGAGCGGGGCCACAAGAACGTCAGGCACGACGCAATAGGCAATCCGGAGCCCGGGGAGCAGGCTCTTCGCGAACGTGCCCATGTAGACCACCTGTCCCTCATCCGCCAGACCGTGCAGCGCAGCCACAGGCCGGCCCTCGAACAGGAACTCGCTGTCATAGTCGTCTTCCAGGATCACCGCGCCGCAGGTCCGATGAGGGTCAGCCCGAACCCCGCGTTCGGCCGCAAGGTGCCGGGCGATCTGCCGCTTGAGCACCTCAAGACCGGCAAAATTCTGATAGTGGAGATCCGCGCTGCGCTCGAGCCGGGCAGCCCTGCGCAGTGATCTCGCCCATTCCTCGTAGGGAAACAGATCAAGCGCTGGCGCGCCCGGTTGCAAGCCTCCCTGGCGATAGGCCCACCCCTCGCCGCGCAAGTTGGCACTCAATGTCCTGCCCCGTTGCGACAGCTTCAGCCCGAATGCTTCCACCTTGCGCTGCGCCTGCACACCTTCCAGCACCAGCCCTTCGGTAATGCGGGGAGCAGCGCCGGTGCGCACGGTGATGACGCCTTCGGCTTGCAGAAGGTCATAAGCCGTGTTGACGGTGTTGCGTCCAACGTTGAGCGACGCTGCCAACCGCCGCGTGGATGGCAACTTCGTTCCCGAGCGCAGCAAGCCTGTGCGCACGGCGTCACGAAAGCCGCGATAGATCTGTTCCGCCAATGGCACGTCTGCCGACCGCTCAAGAGACAGGATGCCTTCAGGAAAAACTGGTTCTGTCATTTTCCAAAAACCGGACCTTCTTTGGAGCCAATTTATCGGACAAACAGCACAACACAAGACAAACAGTCAATTGGAGACGAGACCATGTCCACTCTGGAAAAACGCCAGGCAGCGGATCTGCCCCGTTATGCCAAGATCCGCCAGATGAACCGCGGCGGGTACGACAGGACCGTTGCCTACGACATCCTGGATGCGGGCCTTGTCGCCCATTGCGGCTTCATTCACGAAGACCGACCGATGGTGATCCCGATGGCATATGCCCGGATCGACGACCGCATCTATATTCATGGAGCGAGCACCACCCGCATCATCAAGTCAAACGCGGAAGGCGTACCGGCGAGCCTTACCGTGACACTTGTGGATGGTCTGGTGGTCGCGCGCTCGGCTTTTCATCATTCCATGAACTATCGCTGCGCGATCGTGCATGGCACGGCGAGGCTTGTCGAAAGCGAACAGGAACAGATCGAGGCTCTGGCCGCTATCACCGACCATCTTCTGCCTGGCCGCTGGGATGAATGCCGCGAAATGATGCCGAAGGAACACAAGGCAACCGGTGTGCTTGTCATGGATATCGACCATGTCAGCACGAAGGTCCGCACGGGCGGACCTGTGGACGACAAGGAAGATCTTGGGACGGATATATGGGCTGGTGTGGTGCCTGTGGTGACCGCACTCGGCCACCCCCTATCGGCACCTGATGTGCCTGCCGAAACGCCTGTTCCCGCCTCGGTTCCAGCCGCTCGCAGGAAGTTCGCATAAGCTGACAGCCTTCAGCGCACAAAAAGAAAACCCCGCCGGAAATCCCGGCGGGGTTTTCAGTTTGCCCACGGCTGACCGCCCTGCTGCTTTTAGCTGGAGGCCAGGATCTGCTTGACCTTGGAACAGTAGCGCTTGCTGACCGGGTTCATCCGCTTAGCGAAATGGCCGGCATTGTAGCGCAAGATGGTGCCACAAACGTCGCCGCCAGCCTTCTTGTGCGCGCCGGCAAGGTATTTCATGCCCCATTCCAGATTGGTTTCGGGGTCATAGAGCGCCTTGGTCGACCCGCGGTAGCCGATGCCACGTGCGGTTGCCGGCTTGATCTGCATCAGACCGACTTCACCGGCGCTGCCGCGTGCACGCGGATTGAAGTTGCTCTCCACCTGGACCACTGCCTTGGCGATCTTGACCGGCACACCATGTTTGGCGGCGGCCTTACGGATGAGCTTGGCGTATTTGTCGTTGCTGACAACAGCCGTCCGCTTCGGGGACACCTTGCGCGTCAGGCTTGCAGTTCTTGTCTTCTTGGCAGGTTTTTCCTGCGTTTCCTGCTTGCTCGATTCAATGATGTGCAGGATCGGTTTGGAACCAGAGCCGACCGACGGCTTGGCTTCGGCAGGTTCGCTCTTCTTGTCCGGGTCGATGATATGGAGGATCGGCTCCGACCCGGAACCCGTACCTTTAGCCATTGCAGCCGGTGCTGCAAGAGTGGTTGCATAGGCGAAAAGGCACAGCGCCCCAGTAAGTGTCTTGAATGACCGTAACATTCAGTCCAGCCCTTTTGGTTTTCGTTGCGTTGAAATCAGGCGGGAGAAATGCCGGAGCTATTGGACGAAAATGGGCGCTAATACATCACGAATTATTTCAAATTATTACATAAAATTACAGGAATTTAATGCTGTTCTTAGTCATTTTCTGTAGTTTGTGGCCAAAATTAGCAAGCAATTCGGCAATGGATGGGCCATCAGAAGAAATTCTGTGACCACTCGTGGCGCAGAGCCGTCTAAAAATGCTGCGTTGCGGGAACTAATTTTGTTGACTGCGCGTTTATTTCGTTGGCCCGAACTCGTAACCGCACAAAAAAACCAAACCGACCGTTCCTTCAGGCTGACAGGGAAGGCAGCTTGCGCAGCAACGCATGCAACGTTTCGATTGTCGATTGATCGACGACACCGTCAACCTTCTCTGGTCGGAAATGGCGTTGAAACGCGGCAACCACCTGGCGTGTCTTCAAGTCGAAGTCCCCGGTGATGTCCAACTCGTAGCCATAGAGTGCGAGCATTGACTGCACCGCTTCAACAGGCTGGCCGCTATCGCCTTCCTGCATCAGCAGACCCGCCCCGAGTGGAAACGGTTTTACATATAAACCGATGCCGGCTTCTGACAGGCGATCCCATGGGAACAGTTCACCCGGGTCTTCCTTCCGGGCAGGAGCAATATCCGAATGCGCCAGGACCATCCACGGATGGATCCCGTGACGGGCACAGATATCGCCAACAAGCGCGACAACGGCTTCGATCTGTGGCTCCGGAAACGGTTGATAGCCGTGCTCATGCCCCGGATTGACGATCTCGACGCCGATCGATCGGGAATTGATATCGGTCTCGCCTTTCCAGAAGCTACGCCCCGCATGCCAGGCCCTGCGGGATTCCGGCACGCATTGCAGGATGCTGCCATCCTCGTTGACGACATAGTGGGCGGAGACTTCCGAGCGAGGATCACACAGGCGCTGCAAGGCTTCTTCGCCGGTCGGCATGCCGGTGTAATGGAGCACGACCATATCCACAGGGGCTCCCTGCGCCCGCTGTCCGTGGTTGGGAGACGGATGGACCCTGGCCTTCACACCGGTATCAGTCGCAACGCTCATATGCCTCTTTCCGCGCAGATCTTCGCCCAGGCTTCGTTCAGCGCCGCAAGACGATCATTCGCAATCCTGACGAACTCCTCCGGAACGCCTCTTGCGATCAGCCGGTCGGGATGCGTTTCCTGGACCTCGCGGCGGTAATGGGACTTGAGTTCCCCGTCACTTGCCTCCGGCCCCAAACCCAGCACCTCGTAGGGGTTGCCATCATTGCGCACATGTCTGGCGAGTATCCTGGAAAACTCCCGGTCATCGATCCCGAAGACCTCCGCCACTCTGGAAAGGTAGCCTATTTCGCTTTCGTGGACGACGCCGTCAGCTTTCGCAATGTGAAAAAGCCCATCCAGAATGTCGAGCAGCGTCTTGCGGTCGTAAGGGAACAGATCCGCCAGTTTCTTGGCATAGACCTCGAAGCCGGCAATGTCTTCCTGCGCCAGATTGAACAGGCGGGCGACATTGCGTTCTTCGTTGGGCGGTACATCGAAAAGTTCGCGGAAAGCGATAATTTCATCGGTGGTCACCACACCATCGGCCTTGGCCATCTTGGCCGACAGCGCAATCATCGCAACGGTGAAGCCGACACTGTTGGTCCCCTCCGGCCGCGCAAGCACGAGCTGGACCAGGCGGTCGACGATCTGCGCCCCTCCTGTTCCGATCGAACTTACAATAGCGCCGAGGCTACTCCAGACACTCACACTTCAGCTCCCGCTGGGCCGGTGGGAAAAGGCAGGCAGGAAAGCTTGCCGTGAACCGCATGAATCGATGCGTTGCAGACTCTTATCGGCATGGGCCGGATTTGACCAGATCAACGCTCGCCTGTCCCCATTGGTGCTTCAGCTGGTCGCGCCCCTGGACGAGCGAAAACCGAGTTCCCGAGCGCTAATGTTTTGGACCTTCGAATGGACCACTGCAACGCAGCTCCGCAGATTGCGGACAGCCAGGCCTACCCCGCCATTTTCCGCGGGTTTACCATGGGTTTGAGCAACCTTGCGATTCATGATGGTTAAAGGAATTACGCTTAGCCTTTCGCGACTCGTGTTCGCAAGATGGTTCCTCGCCGGATGGCAGTCCCCCTGCAGGCATTGGCGAGCCGGATCGAAACCGAACCGGCAGCCGACATGTCCGCATTGCGGCTGACCGAAGAGGCTTCTGCCGACAGCCGGGAGCCGAACGACCTGGTTGGCGAATTGCAACGCAATGCCGGCCAGGCTCCGGACACATCCAAGGTACTGGACGCGGTCGCGATCTTCCCTGCGCCAACCGGATCCAGCCTCCAGCGCCCCTCACCGGTGCAAATTCACTGGCATAGTGAAGGGCGGCTTCGTACCAGCAATACGATCTCACAGGCCAAGGCCGCTCTGAACGGCAACAGCCCGCTCGTTGCCATTCCAGACATGTCGTGGCACGGAACGTTTGGGGCGAATGCACTGATTGCCTACCGTCCCGCAGGAGCCTCCCCGGACTTTCCGGGGCTCTTGCTGTTGGTGACCCAGTCGGGAATCCTGAACGGCCTCACGCCGCTGATCTGGTTGATCAGTGCCGCGATTGGCGGTCTTTGCCTGGCCTCTTTCATGTTTGCTGGCATTCTCCTCTGGTTGCGCTTCTATGACCAGCTCCAGACCAGCAGAGACATTCAGTATCTGGCGCATCACGACACGCTGACAGGTTTGCCGAACCGCGCCGTCTTCAACGCGCGCCTGACCGAAGCGCTGCGCCTTGCACAGGCCAAGGCCTCCAATATCGGTGTCATGCTTATCGACGTCGACAAGTTCAAGGAAATCAACGACACCTATGGTCATGGCATCGGCGACGTTTTTCTTCAGATCGTGGGGGAGCGACTGAAGGCGGTTTTCGGAAACCACCTGGTCGCCCGCCTTTCAGGCGATGAATTTGCTGTCATGCTGACATCCTTGTCCGACCCCGCCCGCATGACCCGACTTGCAACGGACATGATTGCCGCCACTGAAGCTCCCTGCACGATCGACGGCAAGGACATCAGGATTTCGCTGTCCATTGGTCTGGCAAGGGCAACCGACGGCTCCTGGCGCTCCTCTCGTTTGCTTCATTGCGCGGACCTTGCTCTATATCGGGCCAAACACAGTGGGCGTTCCACCTTCTCGTGGTACACACAAAGCCTTGATGCAGAGGCGCAGAAACGCAAGGAAGTGGAAGAAGGACTCGCCAAAGCGCTCAAGTTCAACCAGTTCAAGTTGCTCTATCAGCCGCAATATGCGCTGAAGGACGGAACACTGAAAGGCTATGAGGCCCTGATCCGCTGGGACCATCCCACCAAGGGTATCATCCGGCCGGACGATTTCATCCCGATTGCAGAAGACACGGGCCTCATCGAGGAAATCGGAACATGGGTCCTCAACCACGCCTGCCGCGAAGCAGCGTTATGGCAGGACCGCTCGCGTAAGGTCGCAGTCAATGTTTCTCCCGCTCAGTTCATTGCCGGCGAAACCCAGAAACGCGTTGCCCAGGCGCTTCAGAATTCCCGTCTAGACCCCAAGCGGCTTGAAATTGAAATCACCGAGAGCCTGCTGATTTCGAACACGGACGCCGTCATCGAGACACTTCAGCAGATACGCGACATGGGTGTTTCTATCGCCATGGACGATTTCGGAACCGGCTATTCATCTCTGAGCTACCTGAGCCTGTTTCCCTTCGACAAGATCAAGATCGACAAGGCCTTTATCCAGAACCTCGGCAAGGATGCCAGTACCGACGCCATCGTGACGTCGATCGTGGGCCTCGGCCGCTCGCTGGATGTTACGATTACCGCGGAAGGTGTCGAAACCGAGGAACAGGCCATTCTGCTGAGCGCGGCCGGATGCGATCTCGTCCAGGGTTTCCTGTTTGGCAAGCCTGATACAGTTGCAAAACATGAGGCCGCGTATCCGGTGTTTCCACTCAGCCCAGCCGGTAGACGCTGGTTCCCCCGAATGCAGCAACAAACGACGTCGGCCCAGGTGCCGCCGCGCATTCGCCTTGCCCCCAAACTTGCCAAGAGCGTGAGGCCCGCTGCCCCGCCACCGGCAACTGGTGGGAACAGCGAAGACCCGACGCCGCAGATTGAGCAGGTCCCCTTGCAGACTGCAGGCTGAAAACCGCGATTGCAGGTTTTCAGAGGTTGACCCCGGCCGCGGCATCCTGAGCGGCCGACTGCCGTTCGCGGTCTGCCTTGCGTTCGGAGTAACGATCGACGAGATAGTCCGATCGGCCACGAACCAGCAGCGTGAACTTGACGAGTTCTTCCATGACATCGACCACCCGGTCGTAAAGGGCCGATGGTTTCATCCGGCCATCGTCGTCAAATTCCTGGTAGGCCTTGGGCACCGACGACTGATTGGGGATGGTAACCATCCGCATCCAGCGGCCGAGGACACGCATCTGGTTGACCGCATTGAAAGACTGCGAACCTCCCGAAACCTGCATCAAGGCCAGTGTCTTGCCCTGTGTCGGCCGGATTGCGCCAAAACTCAGCGGGATCCAGTCAATCTGCGACTTGAGTACACCAGTCATTGCGCCATGGCGTTCGGGAGAGCACCAGACCTGTCCTTCGGACCAGGCACATAGATTTCTCAGTTCGGTGACTTTGGGATGATCGGCACCGCTGTCATCGGGAAGCGGCAGACCTGATGGATCGTAGATCCGGGTCTCCGCACCATAAGCCTGCAGCAGTCTTTGTGCTTCGTGCACGAGGAAGCGGCTGTAGGACCGCTCGCGCAGGGAACCATAGAGCAGCAATATCCGCGGTGGATGCGACGGCCCCGTTGGAACCTGCAACTTCTCCCGGTCGATTTCCTGAAAGTCTGCCGCCGTCACGTTCTTCAAGTCTGCATGCGAACTTTTCGGCTCAGGCATCTGGCGCTCCGGACGAAACCACTTCGCCGTCTTCCTTGGTGAAAGACCCGATATCCTTTGGCAACAGGTCCAGCACCTTCTCGGACGGACGGCACAGGTGGACGCCTTTTTCCGACACCACGATCGGCCTGTTGATCAGGATCGGATGTTCCATCATGAAATCGATCAGTTGGTCGTCCGTCCACCTGTCCTCACCGAGACCCAATTCATCATAGGGCGTTCCCTTCTGGCGAAGGATGTCCCGCACCGGAAGACCGGTGCGCTTGATGAGGTCAACGAGTTCTTCGCGGCTCGGCGGTGTTTTCAGATATTCGATAACCTGCGGCTCAACGCCGGATTCACGGATCATTTCCAGCGTGTTGCGGGACGTGCCGCATTTCGGGTTGTGATAAATCGTCATGCTCATGTGAGGTATCGTCCTGTCAAAGTCCCGAAGGTTTCTTAAAATCTGCTGCCGGAAAACAGCAGACAGCGGGATCGTTGCCGCAGCAGTCTTCCATCAGAAAACCCAGAAGGTTCCGCATGCGGTCATAGTCGACCGCATAAAGAATATGCCTGCCCTCCCGGCGGGTCGTCAGCAGCCCGGCCCGTTCCAACGTGGTCAGATGAAACGACATCCTGGTTGGCTGTATGTCCAGTCGCTCGGCAACCGAGCCGGACGGCAACCCATCTGGCCCGACCGTCATCAGCAACCGGAACGCCGCCAGCCGGTCTTCCTGTGCCAGGGCACCCAATGCAGAGACTGCTTCCTGATCTTCCATAATTCGATACTACAAGAAATTTTGGAATATTCAACAAATGAACGCGAACATTCCCCTGTGTGCATATCACATGGCTGCAGCGGCGCGAGCGGCCTGATCGTAGTTGCCGGACACCAGTCGCAATGTAGCGGCAAGTTTGGAGAGTTCGTTTTCGTCGAGGCCCAGCGCCTTCATTGGCTTGACCAGGAGAGCCTCGCGCAGACGCCGGTACTCAAGGCAGGCAGTTTCGCCTGATTTCGTGATTTCGGCGGTCTTTTCCTTGCCCCGACGGCCAGATGAAATGAGGCCAGCCTTTTCAAGCTTCTTCAGCGCATAGGTAACCGTGTGAGTGTCTTCGATGTTCAGCACAAGACAGATGTCTGACAGTGTCTTTGCTCGGCCGCGGTGATTGACCGAATGAAGCACAAGCACATCAAGGGGACCAAGCCCCTGCGACCCGCTGGCCGCCATGCAGCGTACCATCCATCGGTGATAGGCATTGACCATCATGGTCACCGCGAATTCGATCTCCGAAAGCGCAGGCATTGCACCGGAGGCAAGATGCGCTGCAGAGACAACAGGCCCGATGGGGGCATCGCTTCTGGAGTCGGGATTATCCGTCACATCTGATCTCCGGCACAGTTTGGTTTTTCAGCGGGCCTCCGACCGGAACCGGTCGAAGGCCCTTTTCTGATCGTTTCAAAGGTGTGCGTACATCCGCCCCTGTTCGTTCACGGGAAGGAATGCACTAGTTGCTCAACATCGTCTGCGGCAACCAAAGAGCCAAGCCCGGAAAGGCCACAATCAAGACGATTGCCAGGATCATCAACAGGAAGAACGGCAAGGCCATGCGGGCAACCTTGAAGATGTTGTACCCGGTCATGCCTTGCAGCACGAACAGATTGAATCCGACAGGTGGCGTGATCTGGCTCATTTCGACCACCAGCACCAGGTAAATACCGAACCAGATGAGATCGAGGCCGGCCTGCTCCACCATAGGAAGGATAACGGAGGTCGTCAGAACCACCACCGAAATGCCATCCAGAAAACACCCGAGCACCACGAAGAACAGCGTCAGGGCAATCAGGAGCGCGTAGGGTGACAGGTTCAGCGAGCCGATCCAGGCAGCCAACTCACGCGGGATGCCGGTGTACCCCATGGCAACGGTCAGGAATGCTGCGCCGGCCAGAATGAACGCGATCATGCAGGATGTCCGCGTTGCGCCCATCAACGCTTCAGCGAAGCTCTTGCGGTTCAACGTTCCGCTTACCCAGGACAGAAGCAAGGCCAGCATGACACCGATGGCCGCCGCCTCTGTGGGCGAAGCAAGACCCGCATAGATCGAGCCGATCACACCCACGATCAGACCGATCACCGGAAACAGCCTGCGCGTTGCAAGAAGTCGCTCGATGAAGGGAATGACTTCCTCCTTCGCAGGCATCTTGTCCTTGTTCAGCAGTGCCCAGATCGCGACATAGCCCATGAACAGGAGGCAAAGCATTGCGCCTGGCAGAACGCCTGCCATGAACAACCGGGCAATCGACTGCTCGGTCGCAGCGCCATAAACAATCAGGATGATCGATGGCGGAATGAGCAGGCCCAGCGTACCCGATCCTGCCAGTGTGCCGATCGCCATGCGTTCGTCATACCCGCGCTGCTTCAATTCAGGCAGAGACATACGACCGATGGTGGCGGTGGTAGCGGCTGAAGAACCCGACACGGCGGCAAAGATACCGCACCCGAGAATGTTCACATGCAGCAGCCGGCCCGGCAGATTGCGCATCCAGGGCGAAAGACCGGCGAACATGTCCTCCGACAGACGAGATCGGAACAGGATTTCACCCATCCATATGAACATGGGCAGCGCCGTCAGATCCCAGGAGTTCGATGCCCCCCAAACCGTCGTTGCCAGAACGGGACCGGCAGGCGCAGATACAAGAATCATCATTGCAGCAAGCGCGACGGCAAACAGCGCAACGGCTACCCAGATACCGGTTGCAAGCGCCGCCAGCATCCCAATGCCGAGCAGGAGGGCGACAAGGGAGAGATCCATTATTCTTTCCCCTCTATCGGATCGGCCTTCACGACCGATTCAAAACTCGGCGCCTTGCCAGTGAGCGCCATGATCAGGTCGTCCAGCAAAGCGATTGAGAACACCAGCAGTCCGAAAGTCATCACCGACTGCGGAAAGACGAGCGGGATCGGAATGACGCCGTAGGAGGTTTCGTTGAATTTGAAGCTGTCGAGCGCAAGCTGTCCGGCGTTCCATGTAAAGAATGCCGCCAGCGCAAGAGCGACCGCAACCGCCCAAACATTCAGGATACGCGCCCCAGCTTTGGGCACGGACTGCAGCAGGATCGCGACCCTGATGTGATCACCGTTGCGCAGCGTCCCGGATAGGGCAAGAAAGGATGCCCCTACCAGCAGAAAACCTGCAATTTCAGCAAGTGAAGGAACCTGCAGCCCAAGTGGCTCAAGACCAAAGACCGTTCGAGACCAGTCGAATATGCGTCCAAACACCTGAAGAACAACGAGACTGGCAATGACAACGAGACAACACGCAGCCATAGCCGTTGACGCTTGATAAAGCGTATTCAAAGCCTTTCGCATCGGCTTCCCCTACCGGATGTGCAGCTGATATTAAAAAAACGCCGGACTTGTTAGGTCCGGCGCTTATTTAGCTGTTTAGTTTTTATAGGCTTCGAGAACGGCTTGGCCGGTTTCACCGGCTTCCTCTTGCCATTCGGCAGCCATCGTCTCGCCAATTGCTGCGAGATCCTGGATCAGCTCGCTGCTCGGCTGAACGACAGTGATGCCGTTGTCGACCAGAACCTGGGTCTGCGTCTTGGTTTCTACCTTGGAAGCTTCCCAGCCGCGCTTCTCAGCAACATCGGCGGCTTCAAGGACAGCTGCCTTTTCGTCGTCGCTCAGGGCGTCGAAAGCACCCTTGTTGACGAACACCATGTTCTTCGGCAACCAGGCCTGGGTGTCATGATAGTGGCTCAGGAAGTCCCAGGCCTTGGAATTCGCACCGGTGGACGGTGACGTGATCATGGCTTCGACACGACCGGTGGAAAAGGCGGTCGGAATATCGGGCACTTCAACCTGCGTCGGCACGGCGCCAGCCAACTGGGCCAGGCGTTCAGTCGCTGTGTTGTAGGCACGGAATTTCAGACCCTTGAGATCATCACCCTTGGTGATTTCCTTCTTAGCGTAGATACCCTGTGGCGGCCACGGCACGGCATAAAGCAGCTGCAGTCCCTGCTCGCCGAGCTTTTCTTCCAGTGCAGGCTTCGACGCCTGGTAAAGCTTCCAGGCCTGATCATAGGACGGAGCCAGGAAAGGTACGGAATCCACTCCGAAGACCGCGTCTTCGTTGGAAAGGCGGGACACCAGAATTTCGCCGATCGGGGCAAGCCCCTTGCGGACCGAGTTCTTGATTTCCGGATGCTTGAACAGCGATCCCGCAGAGTGGATCTGAATGACCAGCGAGCCGTCAGTCTTTTCCTTCACTTCTTCAGCGAAGGCGGCAATGTTCTGTGTGTGAAAGTTGCTGTCACCATAAGGTGTCGGCATGTCCCACTTGGTTTCAGCGGAAGCAGCGGTGAAACCCGCAAGGCCAAATGCGGCGGCAGCAGCCAGATGGATTCCGGCACGTGTCAGGGAACGAGATTGCAGCATGATTTTCTCCTCTAGGAAGCGGGGATTACCCGTCGGGATGCTGCTCGAGGTGCATTCTTCGAACACCTTGTGGAGCACATCTTCACAAACACTAGACTCAAAAACCGTCAACATCAACAATTTATCGATAAATTGTGATTGTCATCTTCAAAACCAAAGCGTCCTTCCCTCCGCGAAAAGGATTGGCTAGCGTTCCGGCCAGACAACCTGGAAACCTGAATTCGTGCCAAACACCAACCACCCCCTATTGAATGGCAACAGCGCCAACCGCCTGATTTTGGCGCTCATTTTGGTAGTGGCGGCCTTGCTACGCTTTCAGAACCTGGACAGGACGAGCCTTTGGTACGATGAAGCCGTCAGCTGGAGCCAGTCCAAGGGAACCATCGCCGAGCTGTTGACCGCCGTTGCAGCTGACAATTATCCGCCGCTGCATAATATTTTGCTCTGGCTGACGATGCCCTTGGCAGGTGACAGTGAAACAGCATTGCGCTTGCCATCCGTGCTGTTGGGTGTTCTTGCCGTCTGGCTAATCTATCTGACTGGCAAGACGCTGGCCGGAAACACCACTGGCCTGCTTGCTGCCGCTCTCCTGACCGTCTCTCCGTTCCACATCTGGTATTCGACAGAAGCCCGCATGTATGCCCTGCTGGCAACATGCGGGCTCGCCTTTCTGCTCCTGGTTCTGAAAAACCTTGAAAGGCCATCGGCCTGGCGGCTGGTGGCGCTTGGAGTGGCTGGAGCCCTGTTCCTCTACAGTCACATCTACGCCCTTCTGGGCTTCGCATCCGTTGGTGTGGTCTGCGGCATCCTGGCATTGACCGGCATTTTGAAATCCGGCCGCATCAGTCTCACCAATGCGGTTCTTGTCTGCCTTGCAATGGCAGCGAGCGCGCTTGCCTTTTTACCTTGGTTGATCATCCTGGCGATGCGAGCAAGGTCGGTGGCCGAAGAAGGCTTCTGGATTGCTTATCCTGATCCGACGTTTCTCATCAACATCGCTTTCAGCATAGCCGGGTCGCTGCCATTGTTCTGGGTGCTGGCAGGTTTGGCTGTCGCCAGTCTCCTGACCGTCGTTCACATGCCAGGCAGGTACTTCGGCAAACCGCAAAGTGCGGACGCAATCCTCGTTTGCTTTGCCTACACCGTTGGGCCACCGCTTTTGGCCTATCTCTATTCCATAAGCGTGCAACCGATCCTTTTTGATCGATACCTGATCGCGGCATGGCCAGGGCTTGTCCTGCTCGCCTCGGTAACAGCCCAGCGCCTGGCGCCGCAGGTTGCACCGATCGCATTGTTTGCTGCCGCGATATGGTTGAGTTTCCCCGAATTGAAATTCACGCTGCTGGAGAGAATACGCCCCGAATGGCGCTTGATCGCACGGGACTATCTGGAACAGAAAGCCGATGGCGATCATCTCTTGCTGTTCAAGGGATTTGCCGCACCGGCCCTGTCTTATTACCTGCGCGACCCCAACACCTTCACGCCAGTTGATACAATTGCCGAAATAAACAAGGGCACCGCTGATGCCCGATGGCTATTGATCGTCCACACAAGCAGTGAGGAACTAAGCAAAGCGCAAGAAGCCTTTGCCCCCCGGGAAGGCACTCCGGCAGCCAGGCGCTTTGGCTGGGGAGCCAGTGGCCTGACACTTTTGGAGCGAAGCCCTGTCGAATAATCTCACTCGCCTGGATGCAAGTCGCAAAACAACCAGAAACAGACAGCAACAGTCGCAAGTACCCCTGCACCAATTGCAACTTCCAGCAAAAGCCCAAGCAGGGAAACGCCGAGAAGCAGGGCGACAAGCAGGAAGACGCCAACGAACCAGAGGTCTGCTGTCAGTATACTGATTGTGAAGTCGACAGCCTCCGCCAGACGCAGCAGAAACGGATCCCGTTCTTCTGATTTATCGTTTTCCGACATCGCCAGCTTTTAGTTTTCCCTTTTACCACAAGGTCATATGGGGGTACCGCAGGCGATAAAAAGATCAAATAACAACCCATTCAGATTTTTTCATCGACATTTTATCGATAAAATGTCAGCATAAATTCACTTGCTATCAAAACGCTAATTATCGGCATGGAATCGCGTGTTCCTTAAAGCCGGCAGCATCAGAGGGAAGATCATGACAGCCAAGTGGGATTTCTGGATCGACCGTGGCGGCACCTTTACCGACATCGTCGGCAGGTCACCGGACGGCACGCTGCATCCGCACAAGGTACTCTCCGAAAATCCGGAAGCCTATCGCGATGCCGCCATTCAAGGCATCCGGGAATTGCTTGGTGTGGAAAAAGGCGCGACTATTCCCTCGGACAAGATCGCGACCGTAAAGATGGGCACGACCGTTGCCACCAATGCACTTCTGGAGCGCAAGGGTGAGCGAACAGCTCTGTTCATCACGAAAGGCTTTCGGGATGCGCTCGAGATCGGCTACCAGGCGCGACCGCATATTTTTGCCAAGGAAATCATAAAGCCTGAGCTGCTCTATGAGAGCGTCCACGAGATCGTCGAACGTGTCCGCGCCGATGGCGAACTGGAACTCGCTCTGGACGAAGGACAGGCCTGTAGTGCAATGCAGGCCGCATGGGATGACGGCATTCGCTCCATCGCAATCGTGCTGATGCACGCTTACGCCTATCCGGCCCATGAACAACTTCTGAAAAAGATTGCTGAAGACATAGGCTTCCCGCAGATCTCTGTGTCCCATGAAGTGTCACCGCTGATGAAGCTGGTGGGACGCGGCGACACCACTGTGGTCGACGCCTATCTGTCACCCATCCTGCGCCGCTATGTGAACCAGGTACAGGAAGAACTAGGCGAAGGTCCGCGGCTGATGTTCATGCAGTCTTCCGGAGGTCTCACCGCTGCAGACCTCTTCCAGGGCAAGGACGCAATCCTGTCCGGCCCGGCCGGAGGTGTTGTCGGAGCAGTCGAAACCTCACGCATGGCCGGTTTCGAAAAGATCATCGGTTTTGACATGGGCGGCACGTCTACAGACGTCTGTCACTACGACGGCGACTACGAACGCGCATTCGAAACGGAAGTCGCCGGTGTGCGCATGCGCGCTCCGATGATGATGATCCATACGGTTGCAGCTGGCGGCGGTTCGATCCTTCATTATGCCGACGGCCGCTTTCAGGTGGGCCCCGATTCAGCCGGGGCAAATCCGGGTCCGGCCTGTTACCGACGCGGCGGGCCTCTCACCGTTACAGACGCCAACCTGATGACAGGCAAACTGGCACCGGAATTCTTTCCGAAGATCTTTGGCCCGGACCAGGATCAGCCGCTTGACGGCGATGTAGTTCGCAAACGTTTCACGGATCTGGCTGTGCGCATTGGCGATGGACGCACCCCGGAAGATGTTGCAGACGGCTTTTTGAAAATCGCCGTCGAGAACATGGCCAATGCCATCAAGAAGATTTCGGTCCAACGCGGCTACGACGTGACCGAATACGCGTTGACCTGCTTCGGTGGCGCAGGTGGCCAGACCGGCTGCCGCGTTGCCGACAGTCTCGGCATGAAGACCGTCATTCTGCACCCGTTCTCGGGCATCCTGTCGGCATACGGCATGGGACTGGCCGATATCCGCGCAGACCGGCAACAGGCCGTCGTCAAGACACTTACGGACGATTTGATCCCTGAACTGCAGGCTCTTCGTGATCAGCTTGCCAGCCAGACGGAAGCGGAACTCGACAGGCAATCGATCGCTGCCGCCGCGCGCCGCACAACCGCAACCGCACACTTGCGTTACGACGGCACGGACACGCCGCTACCGGTCCCCCTCGGGTCCGTCTCTGAAATGCGGGCAGCCTTTGAGGATGCACACAAGAAACAGTTCGGCTTTGCCTATGAGAAAAAGCCGGTCGTCGTGGAAGCACTGGAAGTCGAAACGGCCGGTGGCGGCGCCGGTCTCACCGAGCCGGATCTGACATTGGCCACAGGGGCGCCCTCCCCGGCAACCTCCACAAGCATTTACTCCGAAGGCACCTGGCACAAGGCCGGTATTTTCAAACGCGAAGTGCTGAAACCGGGCATGAAGGTGACCGGACCTGCGGTGATCATCGAACCGCATGCCACGATCGCGGTTGAAGACGGCTGGCAGGCAGAGATCAATTCAAAGGATCACGTGATCCTGAAGCGTATCGTGCCGTTGAAACGCGCAGAAGCGATTGGAACGCACGCCGACCCCGTCATGCTCGAAGTGTTCAACAACCTGTTCATGTCTATCGCGGAACAGATGGGGGTCACCCTTCAGAACACCGCATACTCGGTCAACATCAAGGAACGTCTTGATTTCTCTTGTGCCGTCTTCGACGCAGACGGTGCTCTGGTTGCCAACGCACCACACATGCCGGTTCATCTGGGATCCATGGACCGTTCGGTGGAAACGGTCATCAAGCTCAACAAGGGCAAGATCAAGCCGGGCGACGTGTTTGCATTGAACGCCCCGTACAACGGTGGCACGCACTTACCGGATATCACAGTTGTGTCGCCGGTCTTCGATGACGAAGGCAAGGAGATCCTTTTCTGGTCGGCGTCCCGTGGCCACCATGCTGATGTCGGCGGCTCTGCCCCAGGCTCCATGACGCCGCGCGCGACCAACGTGGACGAGGAAGGTGTTCTGTTCGACAACTTCAAGATCGTCGACGAAGGACGTTTCTGCGAACAGGAACTGGTTGAGCTTCTGACCAACCATCCCTACCCCGCCCGCAACCCGCATCAGAACGTCGCCGATTTGTCTGCACAGATCGCCGCAAACGAAAAGGGTATCCAGGAACTTCGGAAGATGGTCACCCACTTCGGACTGGACGTGGTCCAGGCCTATATGGGGCACGTCCAGGACAACGCGGAAGAAAGCGTTCGCCGCGTGATCGAAGCGCTGAAGGACTCCGAATACGAGTATCCGACTGACCAGGGCTCCGTGATCAAGGTCAAGATTACCGTCGACAAATCAAAGCGCGAGGCAACGGTCGACTTTACCGGGACCTCCGGCGTCAAGCCGAACAACTTCAATGCGCCGGAACCTGTGACCCGTGCGGCAATCCTTTATTGCTTCCGGGTGATGGTAGACGGCGACATTCCGATGAACGCCGGCTGTCTCAAACCGATCAACATCATCATTCCGGATGACTGCATGTTGCGGCCTTCCTATCCGGCTGCGGTCGTGGCGGGTAACGTGGAAACGTCCCAGCATGTCACCAATGCCGTCTTCGCAGCTCTTGGTGCCATGGCCAATGCTCAGGGAACGATGAACAACCTGACATTTGGCAACAACACGTATCAGTACTATGAAACCATCTGTTCCGGCTCGCCGGCAGGGCCTGGCTTCAATGGTACGGATGGTGTCCATACCCACATGACCAACTCCCGGCTAACCGACCCAGAAGTATTGGAGTTCCGTTTCCCGGTTCTCCTGGAGGATTTCCATATCCGCAAGGGGTCCGGTGGCAAAGGCAAGTGGTCAGCGGGTGACGGCACCAGGCGAACCTTGCGTTTCCTTGAGAAAATGGACTGTGCGATCCTGGCGTCACACCGTACTGTTCCGCCGAAAGGATTGGACGGTGGCAGCGACGGCGAACTCGGCCGCACCGAAGTTCGGCGGCTGAATGGCGAGATCCAACAACTGGAGGGCTGTGATCAGACGGTTCTCGAGGCAGGAGAAGCGGTCACCGTTATCACGCCCACAGCGGGCGGTTGGGGCCACGCCTGATCCAAATTCCAATAGATCGAAGAAAAAGAACGGCCACCTGATTGGGTGGCCGTTTTTTTTGTTATCTCGCTGCAGATATGCACATCGTCAATTCTACCTATACGAGAATTATTCTTTCTCTCAGGGATAAAGTTTACCGTTTTTTCAATCTGAGTCCGCCTAAACTGACACAACCTCAACTCTGGCGCTGCCTATGGCGCTGAGAAACTCGGGCTTTTGAGAAATGTTTGCATCAAATCCCATTGCAACTTCAGTTGCCGCAAAAATTCTAGCATTGGTTGCCTTCCTCAGTCTTGGCCTGCTTGTTGTGGCCGCAGTTGCCATCATTCAGATGGGAATGATCGGGAAGGAACTTCAGAACATTGCGGAAAAGGATATTCCACTCACGCAAGCAATCAGTCAGGTTGCCAATCATCAACTACAGCAGGCAGCGGTGATTGAACGGATCATGCGCGTATCCGGCCTGACCTCCGGCGAAGATGCTGAATCAACCGCTGCATTGAAATCCACTTTGGCCGCTCTGAACGAGCAGGTTTCCGATGAAATTCTGAAAGCGGAAGCACTCGCCCTTTCGGCACTGGAAAAGTCGGCATCCGATACGCAAAGGGACGAGTTTTCCCAAACGCTCGAACAGCTCAAACGCATCGAGAACGAGTACCAAACCTATTCTGCAGAAATAGCTGGTATCTTGGCGAAGATCGAACAGAACAACCTCTCCGATGCGAGCACCCTTCTCGTTGAGTTGGAAAAGGAACAGACTCGCCTCGACCATGAACTGGTGTCGCTACTCACCGAGATCGAGCGGTTTACGCAAACAGCGGCGTCATCTGCAGAAGAACACGAGAAACAGGCCTTTCAGCAAATCGCGATCACCGCGGCGCTGACTTTAATTTTGTGCCTTGTCGGCTCAGTCCTTTTCGCCAGATATCTGATTTCCCGTCCCTTGCACCAGGTCACCGCAGGCCTTCTGGAACTCGCTAGAGGCAACACGGATGTGGAAGTCAATGTACGCACGAATGACGAAATCGGTCAGGTGGCAAGCGCATTCGAAACCTTCCGTGAAAACACGATCGAGATGAAGCGCCTGCAGGAACAGGCTCGCGAAGAAGAAATGCAGGCAGAAGCGGATCGTCGCGATACAAGATTGCGGTTGGCCGACGAGCTTGAAAGGCTCCTGATGACCAGCTGCGACACAGCGGTTTCTGCATTGAGTGAACTTGCGTCCGGTGCCGACGAATTGGCGCGCAACAGTCATGAGACCATTGAAAGGTCCAACACGGTTGCCGCTGCAGCCGAACAGGCCACAGCATCGGTCCAATCTGTTGCATCCGCGTCTGAGGAACTGGCGAGTTCAATTCACGAAATCAGCCGCCAGATTACACTCGCGAATTCCTCCACCTCTCGTACATCTGAACAGGCCGAAGTTTCCGGAGAGACAGTTGGAAAACTGTCTACATCGGCAGAGGAGATCACGGATGTCCTGAAACTGATCAGCGACATTGCTGCCCAGACCAATCTGCTGGCCTTGAACGCAACTATCGAAGCAGCGAGAGCTGGTGAAGCAGGCAAGGGATTTGCCGTCGTGGCTTCTGAAGTAAAGGCGCTTGCCACGCAAACCGGACAGGCAACCGATCAGATTGGTTCACAGCTGAGCGGTGTCCAGTCCGGGGCGGCAACCTGTTCTGATGCAATTACCACGGTTGTCAAAGCCATGATGGAAATTCGCGAACAGATTTCCGGAATTGCCTCTGCGATTGAAGAGCAAAACGCAGTTACGTCAGAAATAGCCAAAAACGCGCATCAGGTCGCGCAAGGCAGTGCCGACATTACCTTCAATATCTCCGAAGTGAACCAGGCAGCGCAGGTATCCGGCGACAGGGTGCAGGAAGTCGTGGGAGGCATTCAGAACATTTCCTCCCAGATAACGACAATTCGCGACGGGTTAGGCGATTTTCTCGGTCACCTGCGCGCAGCTTGACAACTGCT